>ERZ839489.48-NODE-48-length-145338-cov-149.663567_pt1 | contig 145338 bp, 109 predicted proteins | sample MGYA00519938_ERZ839489 | MGnify/ENA primary metagenome ERZ839489 (study PRJEB31850, sample SAMEA3708846) | human gut metagenome | biome: human gut; feature: human-associated habitat; material: faeces | place: China | collected 2014 ...
TGAACACGAATTGCACGAATTAAACGAATAAGTGGCTTCAGAATGAAAGATTCGTGAGATTCGTGTTCAAAATCAACATTCAACCAGCAAGCGAATTACTTATTGGGGTTACTGAACACGAATTGCACGAATTAAACGAATAAGTGGCTTCAGAATGAAAGATTCGTGAGATTCGAGAGATTCGTGTTCAACATTTAACATTCAACATTATAATTACCGTCAATGGATTTACGAAGTTACACCAAGCAGGAGTTAGCCCTGCTCTATTTTCCGGATTCCGACCCGGACGTGGCAAGAGCCCATCTGATGAGATGGATAGTAAGATGCACCCAGCTCTACGAGCAGTTGCAGAAGAGTGGATACAACAAGAGCTGCAAGGAGTTCAATCCTCTGCAAGTATCCTATATTTTCTTCCATTTGGGAGAACCCTGATATTTATCAGTGATAATCGGTGAGTATCGGTGAGCAACAGTGAGCATCGGTGAGTTGGGAAAATGAAATGTTGTATCTTTGCAATGTGATTCAGAAAGAAGAACATTAACCATTTAAACACTTAAAAACTATGTTGCTTTACGTACTAAAACTAAATCAGAACGCCAAGATGCCAGAGGCATACGGCAAGTATTACGCCTATCCAGTCATCACTCAGACGGTAGACATCGACGGCCTGGCCGAACACATGGCTAGCCACAACACTCCTTTCTCTAAGGGAGCCATCAAGGGCATGATTACCGATATGGTATCGTGCGTCAAGGAACTCACCTTGCAGGGTTTCGCTGTGAAGATTGACGACCTCGCCATCTTCTCCATCGGCATCCGCAACAAGGAGGGAGCCGCCTCAGAGAAGGAGTTCACCATCGCCAAGAACATCGACGGTTTCCGTCTCCGTGCTCGTGGCACCGGTGAGTTTAGCGCCAAGACCATCAACCTCGAAGCTACGCTGAAGAAGGCCTCTGCTCTGTTAGGTGATGGCACCACCCCGGATACCACCCCGGATACTGGGAAGGATACCCCTGGTGGCGACAACACCAACCAGGGCGGTAGCGGAACCACTGGAGAAGGAGGAGGCGACGGCTTAGAGTAGCCCTACCCACCTCGCATCTGAAACAAGAGAAAGCGCATCGGCAGGATGCAGTCCGGAGTAATCCGAGGGCCCCATCAGGAATGAGTTCATCACTCACCATTCAACATTGTCAAATCATCGCCCTGAACGGATACTTGCTCATCCTGCCCGCTTCCTTCTTGTCTTCCCACACTAATCACTAAACATTAATCACTAATTACATTAATCACTAACAACAATGAAAAAGGAAACAATCCAGAAAGTCATCAACTTCGTCATCACCGTCCTCACTGCCGTCCTCAGCTCCTTCTGTGTGCAGAGCTGCAAGTGATAGCGTCTGAACACGAATTACACGAATCGAACGAATACATCCTGTTCAAGCACGGAAAATTCGTGTCATTCGAGATATTCGTGTTCAGTTAAATCAAAACACTTTGCGTTCGTATTCCAATCCGCCAGAGTGGCCAAAATTATAGAGAATACCGAGTTTAAAACCTGTAGCTTTGAGATAATTATATACTTGACTTCGATGGGAATCATTGAGTTCTGAAACAGCTTTCAGTTCAATAATAATGTCACCATAACAGACAAAATCAGCTCGATAAGTCTGCTTTAGTTCATGTCCATCATAGAAGACTTTAAGTTCTTTCTCACGTTCAAAGGGGATGCCTCGCTTAGCAAATTCAATAGCCAAGGCTTCCTGATAAACGGCTTCAAGGAATCCTGAGCCCAATACATTATATACATGCATTGCAGCCCCAGTGATGTTATATGATTCTTTACTACGGTATATCATAATCTCTATATATTTTTTTTTGAACACGAATTACACGAATCGAACGAATACATCCTGTTCAAGCACGGAAAATTCGTGTCATTCGAGAAATTCGTGTTCAGTTAAACATCTATTCAAAGCACTTATTCGTGTCATTCGAGAAATTCGTGTTCAGTTAAACCCTTTAAAATCCATAGAACCCAATGAAGAATCAAAGAAAAATCGATTTGATCGTGGTACATTGCAGTGCCACACGTATTAACCAGGACTTCCCGGCAGAAGCCTTGGAAGCCTGCCACAAGGCCCGTGGTTTCCACTCCATCGGTTACCACTATTACATTACGAAGGATGGCGTGGTCTATCCCTGCCGTCCAGAAAGCGAGGTGGGCGCTCACGCCCGCCACTACAACGCCCATAGCATCGGAATCTGCTATGAGGGTGGTCTCGACGAGAAAGGCAAGCCTGCCGACACTCGCACTCCAGCCCAGAAAGCATCTCTGGAAGACCTCCTCTACAGTCTCGTCCTCGACTATCCCGATGCCGAGATTCTAGGTCATCGTGACCTTCCCTGGGTTCGCAAGAGCTGTCCTTGCTTCGATGTCAAGGAATGGCTGAAGGAAATCGACTTCCATCTCTAGAAAGCCCGAACAGTTCCCAGTTATTCGTGCTATTCGAGTTATTCGTGTTCAAAATCATCCCAGCCTGTAAGTTCTAAAAAGCTTATGGGTTGGGATTTTTTCGTTCTCAAAAATGAGAATACCCGTTGCTTGCAACGAAAAAAATCCGTGTGCGAAAATTCAAGTTTCTGCTTATCGTAAATCAATCCTCGCTGAGGAGTTTCTTGATTTCCTCATCGGTCTTGGTGAGTTTGTCTTTACAGAGTTTCACCAAGGTTTTGGCACGTTTCAACTGCTCGGAGAGCTGATCAATATCGAGTTCATCATTCTCCATTCTTTCTACGATTTCTTCAAGCTCTCTTACGGCTTGTTCGTATTTCATTTCTTCTTTTTCCATATTTTTATTTTTGTTTTGGGGTAACAGAGTTAATAGTGGATATTTTAAAGCTTTTGCCCTTACAGGGCGACAAGATTGCGTCCTTTATTACCCAGGGCGATGCCCTGGGCTAGGAGCTTCTGCCCTTTCAGGGCGTGTGAAGTTCAACGTTCAGGGCGTCTGGAGCCAGATTGCTATAAACTATTAACTATAAATTATAAACTATTATTCAACTTTTGCCTTCACGCTGCCCTCGGCCAACCTCGTTTCAATGATGTCGCCAGACTTCAGTTGCGAGGCAGAATGGATGCTTTTGCCATCTTTCAGCGTAATGCTGTAGCCACGTTTCAGCAACAATTCGGGGTCTTGTGCCTGGATGCGCTGGGAAAGAAGCTGCAGACGATGACTCTCGTTGAGCATCTTCCTTTCCAATATCGGCTGAACATTCTGAGAAAGAATCTCGAAATGGCGCTGGGCTTCCGATAGTTTCGACTGGACATTTGTGCTTAAACGACTCATCAAGCGGTCGAGATAGGCACCCTGCTTCGTCTTCACCAGCGAAAACTGGACAGGAATCGTGTTGCTCAGTCTGTCTAGCCTCATCTTCTCCACCTGCAGACGGTGCTTCACATTCTGCACGATAGCCTCTTGCGCATTCATTACACGAGCATAAACCTCAGTAAGATGATTAACGAGGAAGGCGGCAGCGGCTGTCGGTGTCTTTACACGTTGGAAAGAAATCATATCCAGCACACTCTCGTCCCTTTCATGTCCTATTCCCGTGATGATAGGCAGCGGGAAGTTTGCCACATTCTCGGCAAGCGCCAGGGTGTCGAAACCCGAGAGATCACTCGTAGCACCACCACCTCGGATGATGACTACGCAGTCAAACTGTTCCCATTCGGCATTGATACTGTCGAGGGCAGCTATCACGCTCTGCTCTACCCCCTCGCCCTGCATCGTAGCCGGAAAGAGGCGGGTTTGAAACTGCAGACCATAATCGTTATCGGCAAGCTGGTTGCAGAAATCACCATAACCTGCTGCCGTAGCACTGGAAATGACGGCGATGCGCTGGCAGAACATCGGGAGCGCCAACTCCTTCTGCAGTTCAAAGACGCCCTCTGCTTTCAGCGTATTGATGATTTCCAGCCGCTTGCGCGCCATATCGCCCATCGTATAGTTAGGGTCAATATCATCTACTATCCAGGAAAAGCCATAGTTCTCATGAAACTGCGCGTGCACCTTGAGCAGCACTTTCATTCCGGCATGAATACGCTGTCCGGTGATGCGCTCGAAATTCGGTTTGATGAACATCCATCGGTTTCGCCAGCAGGAGGCATGCGCCTTGGCAATGGGCGTATTAGAGCGCTCATCCTTCTCGATGAGTTCCAGATAGCAGTGCCCGCCGTAGCCCTCGCGAGCCTCGGAGAGTTCCGCTTCCACCCAATAGCTGTCGGGCAAGGACATCGAAATGACCTCGCGGACTATGGAGTTTAATTCAAAAAGGGACAATCGAAGTCGTTCCATGCTGTTTACTGTCTAAAGTTTACAGTTTACTGTTTAAAGTTAATAGTTGAAAGTTAATAGTTTATAGGGCTTAGCCGTTTGCAAGGTTGCTGTAAACTATAAACTTTCAACTGTTAACTAATAACTAATAACTATTAACTACTTAATCGCTTTCCCCGTCTGATAGGCCTTCCAGAAATCAGGCACACCATATCCGAATACATTATCGGGATGATGCTGATTATTACCAGCCAATCTCACGAGTTTCATAATCTGCTTAGCCGTCTTCTGAGGCAAAGCCTGCCAGAGACACGCTACCATTCCGGCGATGAGCGGAGATGAGAAAGACGTTCCGTTATCATTGATGATATTTCCACGGCCCGTAATCACACAGGTAGGACTTCCGTAAGCCATCACATCAGGTTTGATTCTGCCGTCAGCAGTAGGTCCCACGGCACTGAAAGCCGCATTCTCGCCCATTTCGTTTACGCTGCCCACGGTAAGGATATTGCGTGCATCGGCAGGGAAATTGATTTTCTTCCAACTTCCCATTCCGTCGTTTCCTGCAGAATTGACACAGATGATTCCCTTGTCAGCACACATTGAAGCGGTGCGGGAGATGAGGGTAGAATTGCCATCCTGCTCATTATAATGATGGTTGGTAGACGCATCATCGAAGCCATGATAGCCTAACGAAGAGTTGATGACATCCACGCCGCAACTGTCAGCATATTCAGCGGCAAAAGCCCAGTAATCCTCTTCTGCCAGACTCTCTGTGCGCTCATCTTCACAGCGCACCAGCAGATATTGAGCCTCAGGCGCCACCCCCACGAATCTTTCGGGTTCGTTGGCAGCCATCGTAGAAAGCACCATCGTTCCATGCTCCATCTCGGCGAAAACATTCTTGGATTGAGGTACCACAAAGTCCTTAACGCCCGCCAATCTGATATTATGCAGCGCTGGAATCTTATCCACATTCATGAATCCGCCGTCGAAGACAGCAATCATCATTCCTTTGCCCAAATGTCCGGTTCCATGCAGCCGCTTGCCGTTGAGCGACTGGATCTGCGCATCGGCAGCACCATATTCGCCTATTCCACCAGTCCAATCGTTCAATCCCCTGCGAACGCTACTTCTGATGCGCTGACTGACAGAATCGGGAGCAGTGAAGACCTTCATTTTCCGTGTGATGAAATCCAGATCATCCAGTTTCCGTAGTTCCTTCTCCTTATGAATGCGGACCAGCAGGGTATTGTTCCACTTGCTCTTGCCCACAATCTCGATGCCAGCCTCGCTTACAGCTTGCTCATAAGCAGGAGCTATAGGCAAATCAGTAACATCGATGGGCAGATTCTGCCTCTTTCTGCGCTCTATGGAACGGGGAGAGAGAAAATCTGCCGGGCGATTTACCGAAAAGGGAGTGTGACTGAGGTCTTTATCTCTGAGATAAAGACGATACATCATACACTTGCCTCCCGGATACGACACCATATCGGTTTCGGCGATGCGGGGCAACCGCATCAGTTGCTCAAAATTGCTAACCCTGTCTTCGTGAGCAAACAAAGAAAGAGCGGTCATTAAAAATGCATAAAGCATCAAAAATTTTTTCATCATTATATCGGTAGTCCGGTTTGTTATTGTTGTTGCTGCAATATTTCTATATTGCATTTATTAATCAGTTGAATTGTTTATTCTGAAGTGCAAAAGTACAGAAATTGTACGAAAACACCAAAGGAAAAGAGAAGTTTTTATCATGAAATGCAAGTTTTTCTCATATATATAATAAGGTATCAGATATTTTTTGTACTTTTGCAGACAAGTAGCCGCTGCAATTGCATTCTGAAAGAAGCAGGGCGAGCGGCTATGAGGAAAAAACAGATATAAATGGAAAATAAACAAGCGACATTAGAATTAGGTACGAAGCCGGTGGGCAAGCTGCTCGTTCAGTATGCCTTGCCAGCTATGATTGCGATGACCGCCGCCTCACTCTACAACATAGTTGACCGAGTATTCATCGGTCAGGGTGTGGGAGCCATGGCCATCTCAGGTCTCGCCATCACCTTCCCCTTCATGAACCTCACCGCCGCCTTCGGAGCCGGTGTGGGCGTAGGAGCGTCTACTGCCATCAGCGTGAAGTTGGGACAAAAAGACTATGCCACAGCGCAAAACATTCTGGGTAACACGATTTCTCTGAATCTCATCATCGGTATCGGACTGAGCATCATCTGTCTGCTCTTCCTCGACCCTATCCTGAGATTCTTCGGAGCCAGCGACCAGACGCTCATCTATGCACATGAGTATATGGTCATCATCCTGCTGGGCAATGTGGTAAGCCACATGTATTTCGGCATGAACGCCCTGCTCCGAGCCGCGAGCAAGCCCAAGCAGGCGATGTACGCCACCATCTTCACGGTGGTGATGAACGTGATACTCGATGCCCTCTTCATCCTCGTTTTCAAATGGGGAATACAGGGTGCCGCCATCGCCACCATCCTATCGCAGCTGATGGCGCTGATGTGGCAGATCAAGCTCTTCAGCAACAAGAGTGAACTGCTCCACTTCAAGAAAGGCATCTACAGACTGAAGAAGAAACTCGTGGATAATATCCTTGCCATCGGCATTTCGCCGTTCCTGATGAATGTGTGCGCCTGCATCATCGTCATCTTCATCAACAACCAGCTGGTACGGTTCGGAGGCGACCTCTCCGTGGGAGCCTACGGAATAGCCAATGGTATTGCGATGGTGTTCATCATGTTCGTATTAGGCGTAAACCAGGGAATGCAGCCTATAGCCGGCTACAACTATGGAGCACAGAAACTGGACCGACTGATGCGCGTACTGAATCTGAGCATCATTGCCGCCACCGCCATTATGGTAACGGGCTGGCTGATAGCGATGTTCCTGCCTTACTACTGCGCAAGAATGTTTACTACCGATAAGCAGCTGATAGACCTGGGCATCAAGGCAATTAGAGTGGTGATGTTCTGCTTCCCGGTCATCGGATTCCAGATGGTTATCACCAACTTCTTCCAGTGCATCGGAAAGGTGAAGATCAGTATCTTCCTCTCCTTGTCGAGACAGTTGCTCATCCTTCTGCCGCTCCTGGGTTTCCTGCCGATGATATGGGGCATTGACGGTGTATGGTGCAGCATGCCTATCTCCGACTTCTCAGCCGCAGTCATCGCCGCCATCGTAATGTCATGGTACATGAACAAGTTGAAGAAACAACACCAAGAAAAGTTAAAAGTTAATAGTTAATAGCAGCTTCGCCGTTTAGCAAGATTGCCCCATAAACTATAAATTATAAACTATAAATTATGAATAAGATTATCATAAACGTAGGTCGCCAGATAGGTAGCGGCGGCCATATCATCGCCGAGAAGCTGGCGGAGGATTTCGGTTGCAAATGTTACGACCGTGAGCTGCTGAATCTTGCCGCCAAGGAGAGTGGATTCTCTGAGAAATTCTTCGAGCAGAACGATGAGCAGAAGGGATTCTTCAAGTCTCTCTTCCATACCCATCTGCCCTTCCTGAGCGATAACAATTTCTATCACAACGACTTCTCGCAGGAAGGTCTGTACAAGTTCCAGAGCGACGCCATCAGAAAGGCTGCCGATGAGGGCAACTGCGTGTTTGTAGGCAGAACCGCCGACTATGTGCTGCGTGATTACAAGAACGTAATCAACATCTTCATCACCGCCAACATCGACGACCGCATCAAGGCAGTGTGCAAGCGAAAGGACATCGACAGAGCCTCCGCCCGCAAGTTCATCGAAAGCCATGAGGAGCAGCGCGCCTCTTACTACGATTACTATACAGGCAAGAAGTGGGGACACAGCGAGAGCTACGACCTCTGCATCAACAGCAGCCATCTGGGAATCGAAGAAACAGAGAAGTTTATCGCAGAATTTATCAGAAAGAAATTCGGACTTAGTGATTAATTATTAGTGATTAGTGATTAATTTTAGGGACATAAAATATTAAACATCATATAAATGAAGAAGATTATGCTTTTGGGCTCAGGCGAACTGGGCAAGGAGTTTACCATCGCCGCAAAGCGAGCAGGACAGTACGTCATCGCTTGCGACAAGTATGACAATGCACCAGCCATGCAGGTTGCCGACGAGCGAGAAGTGTTCTCAATGCTCGATGGCGACGCATTGACCGCAGTGGTAGAGAAACATCACCCAGACATCATCGTGCCTGAGATTGAAGCTATCCGCACCGAGCGACTCTTCGACTTCGAGAAGGAGGGCATCCAGGTTGTGCCTTCTGCCCGTGCCGTGAACTACACCATGAACCGCCGTGCCATCCGCGACCTTGCCGCCAAGGAACTGGGTCTGCGCACCGCCAAGTATTTCTATGCCAAGACCTTCGAGGAGTTTAAGAACGCTGCCGATGAAATCGGTTTCCCATGCGTAGTGAAACCACTGATGAGCTCCAGCGGTCATGGTCAGAGCTATGTTCACAACGATGATGAACTGAAGGAGGCTTACAAGGAAGCAATGGAAGAAGGTCGTGGCGACGTGAAGGAAGTAATCATCGAGGAATTTATCGACTTCGATTCTGAGTTTACCCTGCTCACCGTCACCCAGAAAGACGGTCCTACCCTCTTCTGTCCACCTATCGGCCACGTACAGAAGGGCGGCGACTACCGCGAGAGCTGGCAGCCATTCCAGATTCCTGAAGAGGCTTTGAAGAAGGCTGAGCACATTGCAGGTGAAGTAACCAAGGCATTGACAGGTGCCGGTCTCTGGGGTGTAGAGTTCTTCCTGAGCAAGCAGGGCGAAGTCATCTTCTCAGAGTTGAGTCCTCGTCCACACGATACAGGTATGGTAACCCTCGGTCACACCACCAACCTGAGCGAGTTTGAGCTCCACTTCCGTGCCGTGATGGGCTTGCCTATCGCCGGAATCCATCTGGAGCACATCGGCTGTTCTGCCGTCATCCTCTCGCCAGAGGAAAGCACCGAGCCATTAAACTACAATATGCTCGATGCGCTGAAGGAAGACCACACCCGCATCCGTATCTTCGGCAAGCCAGAGGCTCACGTAGGCCGCCGCATGGGCGTCGTACTCTGCTACGGCGAGAAGGGCGATGACCTCAACCAGCTTCGCGACAAGGCAAAGCGTCTGGCAAAAACCGTATTGGGAACCGACCCATACATGAAGAAATAGACATGAAAGAATTAGGAAGAATTATCACATTACCCAAGATATTCGACCCAAGAGGCAACCTGACAGTGGCAGAGGGAGAAACGCATATTCCCTTTGCCATTGCCCGTACCTACTGGACCTATGATGTTCCGGGCGGAGAAAGTCGCGGTGGCCATGCTCACAAGGAATGCCAGGAATTCATCATAGCAGCCAGCGGTTCCTTTTCGGTAACACTGGATAATGGAGAACAGAAGAAGACCTATCATCTCAACCACCCTTGGGAGGGACTGTTCGTGGATGTCAATATCTGGCGAACACTGGATGATTTCTCTTCCGGCTCATTGTGTCTGGTTCTGGCTTCCCAAAAGTTTAAGGAAGAAGACTACATACGCGAATATGACGAATATCTCAGATATGCAAGACATCATGTTTGAAATCATCAAATACACCCCCGAATATCGCCAGCAATGGGATGAGTATGTGGCAAAAGCCCGAAACGCTACGTTTCTCTTTTACCGCAACTATATGGATTACCATTCCGATAGGTTCAAGGACTATTCTCTCCTATTCTTCAAGAAGGGAAAGCTCCACTCCATCCTGCCAGCCCATCAGGTAGGCAAGACCCTCTGCTCACATTTCGGACTCACCTATGGCGGACTGATCATGAACATCCACGTCACGATTTCAGATGTCTGCCAACTCTTTGAGGAATTGAATGTCTATCTGCGCCTTCAGGGTTTCGAGAAGGTACAGTATCGTCCTATTCCCTGGATCTATCATCTCCATCCTTCAGAAGAAGATCTCTACGCCATCTTCTGGAAATGCAAGGCCTATCTTTCGCTCCGCAATATCGGCACAACCATCTTCATGCAGCAGAAATTGCGCTGGCGCAAAGACCACCTGCGCCGCCTGAAGAAGGCTCATCAGAATGGAGTGACCGTAGTGAGAGATGCAAGCCTGTCGGAATTCTGGGAGGTATTGAATGAGAACCTGGAAAAGCGATTTGGTGCCAAACCGGTACACACGCTTCAGGAAATGGAACTTCTGAAAAGCCGATTCCCCGAGAATATCATCCAATACAATGCTTATCGCAACGGGCACATTATAGGAGGCCTCACCTTTTATATTACCCAGCAAGTGGTACACGGACAATATAGTTCTACCAACGATGAGGGAAAGGAATTCGGAGCCATGGAGGCTATCTACGAACAGATTATGTATCATGATTACCCCGATTATCCCTATCTGGACTTCGGCAGTTCTACGGAACAGCAGGGAGCCTGGATCAACGAAGGCCTCATCGCCCACAAGGAAGGTTATGGAGGAAGAGGCGTGGTTTACGACACCTATGAATGGACAGTATAAAGAGAAATCCCGAAGTTCACACGATAGTGAGCTTCGGGATTTCTGCATTTTACAAGAGTATAACTGTCACACCACGAGCAGCTTGCGCACCCATAACCAGTGCCTGCTCGATATCGGCAGTCTTGGAAGGACCACTGATGAAAGTACCGAAATTGTACTTCGGATCCATCTCAATACGGGCATAAGCCTCATGCATATTGTTCACAATCTTCTCTTTTTCGAGGAATATCACAAGGTATTCCGAGATGAAAAGCACCGCTTTCTCCTTCATGGTCTGAGGAATCCAGATGCAGCCATTCTCGGCTACACCTACTTCACCACGAACAATACCCACATCAGTACCATTCAGGTCATTAGCCTCAGCCACGGTATCAGGATTCTTCTGGGCAATCGTGATTTCTGGCAGATGAGAGGCAAAGACCTTGGCTTCCGGATAAGCCTTCTTCACCAGCTCATCCAGACTCTCACCCTCCTTCGCCTCTATCACGTGGCCACCTACCGATTCCGTCATCTCAATAAACTGTTTCAGCGTATCCTCATACTGGATACCCTTCACATCTACGGCAGGCATATCGAATTGAACGTGCGTATTCTTACGCAACTTGTTCAGGAAATCTTCTTTCTTCATTGAACTTTGAAATTTGAACTTTGAACTTTATGATGACCCACTACTTCACCTTTCCTTCTTTCCAAAGCTGGTGGAAACTCTTCTTTGCAAACTCAGGCATGGCGTGACCGATGCCCCAGGCATTCCAATTGCTGAAGTGCGTACAGCATTCAGGAACCAGATTGACAAGCGGAGCAAACTTCAGGGCAGTGGTGTAGAGCGCAGGACGGTCGAAGAGATACTTCATACCATTCGACATCGCCTTCTTCACAGGATCTGCCTTGCCCAACTTCTCCAGACTCTGGCGCCAGACATAAATCTGAGAACCCGGTCCTACCTTGGAAGGACAGACATTATCGCATGACAAGCACAAAGTACATGCCGAAACATTGTCGCTGTACTTCTGAGGATTCTTCAGCATACCCAGGTTCACGCCAATAGGACCCGGAATAAAATAGGTGTAACTGTAACCGCCTGAACGACGATAAACCGGACAGGTATTCATGCAGGCTCCGCAGCGCATACACTTCAACGTCTGCCAGTGGTCCTTATCAGCAAGGATGTCGCTTCTGCCGTTATCCACCAATACCACATACATCTCAGCACCCGGACGAGCCTGGCGGAAATGAGAAGTGAAGGCGGTGGTAGGCTGACCGGTTCCGCAGCGGCAAAGCAGGCGCTGGAACACAGCCAATGACTTATAATCAGGAACCAGTTTCTCAATACCCATCGCTACGATATGGAGCTTAGGCATGGAAGTGGTCATATCCGCATTACCCTCGTTGGTGCAAACCACGCAATCGCCAGTGGCAGCCACACCGAAGTTACATCCGGTCATACCTGCTCCAGCTTCCATAAACTGGTCGCGGAGATGATGACGGGCACAGCGGGTCAGGTAAGTAGGATCATAGTTGCCGATTTCCTTGGAGATACCCTTCTCCTCGAACATCTTACCTACCTCCTCACGCTTCAGGTGGATGGCAGGCATCACGATATGGCTAGGCTTCTGATGCAAGAGCTGGATGATGCGCTCACCCAGGTCGGTCTCCACCACGTCAATGCCGTGCTGGTCCAGATAAGGATTCATCTCGCACTCCTCGGTGAGCATCGACTTCGACTTCACCATCTTCTTCACGTTATGATCTTTCAGGATACCGAGCACAATCTCATTAAATTCCTGTGCATCCTTTGCCCAGTGAACCTTCACCCCGCGGCTCTCCAGGTTCTTGGAAAACATATCGAGATAATCGGCGAGATGGGTAATCGTGTGCATCTTGATTTCAGACGCATGCTCGCGGAGATCTTCCCACTCAGGAAGTTCCTGCGCCATCTTATCTCTCTTCTGACGAACAGACCAGAAGGTAGCGTCGTGCCAGGTGGTCTTCTCTACGTTCTGCGTAAACTTCGCAGCTCTCTTGGAATGTTCTGTACTCATAGTCCTGCAGCTAATATTTGAACAACATGAATAAACTTGATCGGCATATTCTCTTTCTTGGCGATTCCAGCCATGTGCATCAGACAGGAAGAATCCGGTCCGGTAACAAACTCAGCGCCTGTAGCCATGTGGCGCTTGATCTTCTCCTCGCCCATACGGGTAGAAACGGCAGGTTCCTCAATAGAGAACATACCGCCAAATCCGCAGCACTCATCCTTGCGCTCCGGTTCGTGGATGGTAATGCCTTCCACCATATTCAACAGGTCGATAATCTTGTTGAAAGGCTTGATGTGGCGCTCAGAAGGAGATGACAATCCCAGTTCGCGCACACCGTGACAACTGTTGTGTACACTCACCACATGCGGGAACTTGCCCGGCACATGATCCACCTTAAGGACATCGTGAAGGAACTCCACAACATCCATGATTTTCTTTGAGGAAATACACTCGTGCTTACCCTCAAGGATTTTAGGATAATACACCTTTACGTAAGCGGCACATGAGGCAGAAGGAGCTACGATATAATCGTAATCCTTGAACAGCTCATCAAATTTCTCTATGACCTTCTCCGACTTGTCCTGAAAACCTGCATTAGCCATTGGCTGGCCGCAGCAAGTCTGTTTTTCGGGATAACCCACGTCTAGTCCGTAATGCTTAAGCAACTTGTATGTAGCCACACCCGCTTCAGGGTAAAGGGCATCCACATAACAAGGGACGAATAATCCGACTTTCATTGTTGTTATATTTATCTTGTTTGCTATTTTTTATTCTTTTTCTACTTGACTAAAAGCCGCTGCAAAAGTAACAAAATAATTGCAAAAATACGACATTCTAGAGAAGAAATAATAATAATTGATGTTATTTAACTGTAAAGATTTGCAGAAAATTTGGAATAATCAAATAAATAGCGTAACTTTGCATCCCGAAATAGTGTGTCTACCATTTGTGAACTAACGCAAATACAGTTTAGTTGCTAAAAACATAAATAATAAGACATATAAAGAACAAACTTATAGTTATATAAATAATGAAGAAACAGCTTAAGAAAGTCCTCGTTCTGGGTTCCGGTGCTTTGAAGATCGGCCAGGCAGGTGAGTTTGACTATTCCGGTTCGCAGGCTCTCAAGGCTTTGCGCGAGGAGGGTATTAGTTCCGTCCTCATTAATCCAAACGTTGCTACAATTCAGACAAGTGAAGGTATTGCTGACAAGGTTTATTTCTTGCCGGTGACACCTTTTTTTGTAACTGAAATTATCAAGAAGGAGCGCCCAGACGGCATCATGCTGGCTTGGGGTGGACAGACGGGTTTGAACGTTGGTACAGAACTTTACCTCAACGGTGTGCTCAAGGAGTATGGTGTGGATGTGTTGGGTACTTCGGTAGAGGCTATCATGAACACGGAAGACCGCGACCTCTTCGTAAAGGAGCTTAACAAGGTTGACCTCAAGGTTCCTGTAAGCCACGCTTGCGAGAACATGGAGGAGGCTGTGGCTGCAGCACGCAACATCGGCTACCCTATCATGATCCGTTCTGCCTATGCGCTGGGTGGTCTCGGTTCTGGTGTCTGCAAGACCGAAGAGGAGTTCAAGGAGATTGCTGAATCTGCCTTCACTTTCGCACCTCAGGTACTCGTTGAGGAGAGCCTGAAGGGATGGAAGGAGATTGAGTTCGAGTGCATCCGTGATGCCAACGACCGTTGCTTCACCGTTGCCTCTATGGAAAACTTCGACCCACTCGGAATCCACACAGGTGAGTCTATCGTTGTGGCTCCTACCTGTTCTCTTACCGACGAGCAGGTGAAGATGTTGCAGGACATCGCCGTGAAGTGCGTCCGTCACCTCCAGATTGTGGGTGAGTGCAACATCCAGTATGCTTTCAACGCTGAGACCAACGACTACCGTATCATCGAGATCAACGCTCGCTTGAGCCGTTCTTCTGCCCTCGCATCTAAGGCTACCGGTTATCCGCTCGCTTTCGTTGCAGCCAAGATTGCCCTCGGTTATACGCTCGACCAGATTGGCGAGATGGGTACTCCTAACTCAGCTTATGTGGCTCCATCACTCGACTATATGATCTGTAAGATTCCTCGTTGGGACCTTACCAAGTTTGCCGGTGTAAGCCGCAAGATTGGTTCTTCCATGAAGTCTGTAGGCGAAATCATGTCTATCGGCCGTTCTTTCGAGGAGATGCTCCAGAAGGGTCTCCGTATGATTGGTCAGGGAATGCACGGTTTCGTAGGCAACGACCATACCAAGTTCGAAAACCTGGATGAGGAACTTTCTAACCCTACCGACCTCCGTATCTTCGCCATCGCCCAAGCTCTGGAGGAAGGCTACACCATCGAGCGCATCGAGGAGTTGACCAAGATTGACCCTTGGTTCATCGAGCGCATGAAGAATATCGTAGATTACAAGCACAAGCTTTCTGAATATAATACTTTGGAGGAGATTCCAGCCGAGGTATTGCGCGAGGCTAAGGTATTGGGCTTCTCTGACTTCCAGATTGGCCGCTTCGTATTGAAGACTCAGAACACCAACATGGAGAAGGAGGTGCTCGCAGTTCGTGCACAGCGCAAGAAGTTGAACATTCTTCCTGCCGTGAAGCGCATCCCTACGGTGGCTAGCGAGCATCCAGACCTCACCAACTATCTCTACATGACTTACGCTGTAGAGGGTTACGACATCAACTACTACAAGAACGAGAAGTCTGTCATCGTTCTCGGTTCTGGTGCTTACCGCATCGGTTCTTCTGTAGAGTTCGACTGGTGTTCTGTAAACGCCATCAACACAGCCCGCAAGTTGGGTTACAAGTCAATCATGATCAACTACAACCCAGAGACTGTATCTACCGACTACGATATGTGCGACCGTCTCTACTTCGATGAGCTTTCATTCGAGCGTGTACTCGATGTCATCGACCTGGAGTCACCACGTGGTGTGATTGTTTCAGTAGGTGGTCAGATTCCAAACAACCTGGCTATGAAGCTCCATCGCCAGTCTGTGCCAATCCTGGGTACATCTCCTGTCAACATCGACCGTGCCGAGAACCGTGGTAAGTTCTCTGCCATGCTCGATAAGCTCGGCATCGACCAGCCTAAGTGGAGCGCCCTCACATCAATGGAGGATGTTCAGAAGTTCATCGACGAGGTAGGCTATCCTGTTCTCGTTCGTCCATCCTACGTTCTTTCTGGTGCAGCCATGAACGTTTGCCACAATGACGACGAGTTGCGTCGCTTCCTGGAGGCAGCTTCTGAGGTTTCTAAGGAGTACCCAGTGGTTATCTCTCAGTTCATGACAGAGACCAACGAGATTGAGTTCGACGGTGTGGCTCAGAACGGTGAGATTGTAGAGTATGGTATTTCAGAGCACGTAGAGTATGCAGGTGTTCACTCAGGTGACGCTACCATGACCTTCCCTGCCCAGCAGATTTCCTTCGCTACAGCCCGTCAGATCAAGAAGATTTCACGTGCCATTGCCAAGGAGCTCAACATCTCTGGTCCTTTCAATATCCAGTATCTGGCTAAGGGTCGCGATGTGAAGGTGATCGAGTGTAACCTCCGTGCATCCCGCTCATTCCCATTCGTAAGCAAGGTATTGAAGCGCAACTTCATCGAAACGGCTACCCGCATCATGCTCGACGCTCCATATCAGAAGCCAGACAAGTCAGCTTTCGATATCGACCGTATGGGTGTGAAAGCATCACAGTTCTCATTCGCCCGCTTGCAGAACGCCGACCCTGTTTTGGGTGTAGATATGAGTTCTACCGGTGAGGTAGGTTGTATGGGTGATACTTTCGAGGAAGCATTGCTCAACTCATTGATTGCCACCGGCTACAAGATTCCTTCAAAGGACAAGGGCATCATGCTTTCAAGCGGTGGTGCTAAGGAGAAGGCTTCTCTGCTCGACGCTGCCCAGGCGCTGGTAAAGAATGGTTACACCATCTACGCTACAGCCGGTACAGCGAAGTTCCTGAACGAGAACAACGTGAAGGCTACAGCCGTAGGATGGCCTGATGAGGACCACAAGGATCTTCCTAACGTGATGCAGATGATTGCCGACCACAAGTTCGACCTCATCGTCAACATCCCTAAGAATCATACCAAGCGTGAGCTCACCAATGGTTACAGAATCCGTCGTGGCGCCATCGACCACAACATTCCTCTGATCACCAATGCCCGTCTGGCTTCCGCCTTCATCGAGGCATTCTGCACATTGAGCCAAGACCAGCTTCAGATCAAGAGCTGGCAGGAGTACGAGTAATCGCACGCGGATTTATACGAACACGCCCTGAAAGGGCAGAAGCTCCTAGCCCAGGGCAGCGCCCTGGGTTAGATAACAATCAGCAAGGTCGCCCTGAAAGGGCAAAAGCTTTGAATGCAAGAAGCTTTTGCTCTTTCAGGGCGACCTTTTTTGTGGAATATTTTATTCCCGGCAATGAGAAAAAGGAGGCGAAATGATGGCTTTCTCATTATTTTATTGTACCTTTGCAAACAGAAATAAGAATAAAGAATGATAGTTTGTATAGCAGAGAAACCGAGTGTGGCTAAGGATATCGCCCGAATCATCGGGGCTACCACGGCACGCGACGGTTATATGGAAGGTAATGGTTACCAAGTAACATGGACCTTCGGCCACCTTTGTGAGCTGAAGGAACCGGATGATTATACTCCGATGTGGAAGCATTGGAGCCTTTCGGCGTTGCCGATGATTCCACAGCGTTTCGGTATCAAGCTCATCAACGATGAAGGCATCAAGAAGCAGTTTGCTACCATCGAGAAACTGATGCAGGCTGCCGACAGCATCATCAACTGCGGTGACGCCGGACAGGAAGGAGAGCTTATCCAGAGATGGGTGATGCAGAAGGCACAGGCAAAATGCCCCGTCAAGAGACTGTGGATTTCGTCCATGACCGATGAAGCCATCAAGCAGGGCTTCCAGGAACTGAAAGACCAGGGGGAATATCAGTCACTCTATCTAGCCGGACTTTCCCGTGCCATCGGCGACTGGATTCTCGGCATGAACGCCACCCGACTTTACACATTGAAATACGGTCAGAACCGACAGGTGCTCAGCATCGGCCGGGTGCAGACCCCTACCCTTGCCCTCATCGTAAACCGCCAGAAGGAAATCGACAACTTCGTTTCCGAACCTTACTGGGTACTCGCCACCATCTACCGCGACACCCAGTTTACCGCCACCAGCGGCAAGTTTACCAGCAAGGAGGAAGGCGAGAAAGCATTCAGTACCATCGCCGGCAAACCCTTCACGGTTACAGATGTAAGCAAGAAAAAGGGAAACGAGGCGCCCCCTCATCTCTACGACCTCACCTCGCTGCAGGTAGATTGCAACAAGAAGTTTGCCTATTCAGCCGATATTACGCTGAAGCTCATCCAGAGTCTCTACGAGAAGAAGTACACCACTTATCCTCGTGTAGATACCCAGTTCCTGACCGACGATATCTATCCGAAATGTCCACAGATTCTGAACGGAGTAAGTCAGGCAAAGATCATGAGTCAGCAGAAATACCTCCCACTCATCCAGCAGCTCGCAACAATCAGCAAGAAATTGCCGAAGAGCAAGAAGGTTTTCGATAATAGCAAGGTAACTGACCACCACGCCATCATCCCAACCGGTGTTCCACCAACCGGACTCACCGATATGGAGGCAAACGTGTATGATCTCATCGCCAAGCGCTTCATCAGCGTGTTCTATCCGGATTGTAAATTCTCTACCACCACCGTTTTGGGCGAAGTCATCAACGAAGACGGACCGAAACCGGAGAAGATAGAGTTCAAGGTGAGCGGTAAGGAAATTCTCGAACCGGGCTGGCGAGTAGTCTATGCCAAGGATGTAAAGAATGCAGATGACGATGATGCTTCAGATAACGCCAACGGAAATGCAGACTCAGGTAATGGCGCCAAGAAGGAAGTGGTAGAAGAAAGAACCCTCCCATCCTTCACAAAAGGCGAATCGGGAGATCATCAGCCTACCCTGACGGAGAAATGGACCACGCCACCTAAGTATTATACCGAGGCAACCCTGCTGCGTGCGATGGAGACAGCCGGTAAATTCGTAGAAGACGAAGAACTTCGTGCAGCATTGAAGGAGAACGGAATCGGCCGACCATCCTCCCGTGCCGGCATCATCGAGACCCTCTTCAAGCGCCACTACATCCGTCGCCAGCGCAAGAATCTGATGGCAACCCCGACAGGCATCGAACTCATTGACACCATCCATGAGGAACTGCTGAAGAGTTGCGAGCTGACCGGTATCTGGGAGAAGAAGCTCCGCGACATCGAGCACAAGACCTACGATCCTGCCGACTTCATCAACGGACTGAAAGAACAGATCAACAAGATAGTCATCGATGTGTTGTCAGACAACAGCAACCGGAGAGTGACCATCATGACAGAGGAAGACCTCAAGAAGAAACCGGCTGCCAAGAAACCAGCTGCCAAGAAAGCTCCAGCCAAGAAAGCCGATAAGGCTGCAGCACAGAATACAGATTCTCAGAATGCCCCTGCTCAGCCAGCTCCAGCTGCCGACCCAATGGTTGGCAAACCATGTCCGCTCTGTGGTAAGGGCATCATCATCAAGGGCAAGACCGCCTATGGCTGCAGCAACTGGAAGGCAGGCTGCCAATATCGCCAGCCATTCTCACAGATGTAAATCAATATGAAACAAATAAGATTATATCAAATCATAACAGCAATCAGCTGCCTCTTTCTGATAAGTTGCGGCATAGAACAGAACCTGAAGAAAGCAGACAAGCATCTTTCTTTAGGCGAATACTTCGATGCGGCAACCCAATATAAAAAGGTGTACACCAAGACACCTACCAAAGAGCGGGCTGCCCGGGGCAAGGTGGCTCTGAAGATGGCACGCTGCTATGATAAAATCAACAGTACGCCGAAGGCATTGGCTGCCTACAGCAATGCCATCCGATACAAGCAGGCTGACCTCAACGACCGCCTGGCTTACGCCCGGCTTCTCCTGAAGAACGGAAGTTACAGACAGGCAGCCAAGGAATTCGAATTCCTGCTCGATTCCATGCCCGACAACGTGCTGGTAAAGAACGGACTCGAATCGGCACGAAAAGCCCCAGTCTGGAAGAAGGAAGGAAGCCGGTACAAGGTAAAGCGGATGGATGTTTTCAACTCCCGAAGAGACGACTATTCGCCGATGTTCCTCAGCGATGACTACAGTCAGCTCTATTTTACCTCAACCCGTAACGAAGCCCAGGGCAGCGACCTGAACGGAGTGACGGGAACGAAATCAGCCGACATCTTCTTCTCTGAAAAGAACGACAAAGGCAAATGGAGCAAGCCGGAAGCCATCGGAACCGGTCTCAACACCGACTACGAAGAGGGCGCATGCTGCTTTACCCCAGACGGCAAGCAGATGTACCTCACCCAGTGTGCCACCGATCCCACTTCGCCCCGCTTAGCCCAGATAGTAATCTCCAACCGCTCGGATGCAGCCTGGAGCAAGCCTACAAATCTGCAAATCAGCAAAGATACGCTCAGTTGTTTTGCCCATCCAGCCATCTCTCCTGATGGCGAATGGCTCTATTTCGTATCAGACATGCCGGGCGGAAAGGGCGGTCTCGACATCTGGCGAGTACGCATCACTCCTGCCGGACTGGGCGGCGTAGAGAACCTGGGCGAGCCTATCAACACCCCAGGCGATGAGATGTTCCCTACCTTCCGTCCTAACGGCGACTTCTACTTCAGCAGCAACGGTCATATGGGAATGGGCGGACTCGACATCTATATCGCCAAAGTAAATTCCATCACCCGGAAATATGAACTCACCCACCCCGGCTATCCGCTGAATACAGAAGCCGATGACTTCGGAATGACTTTCGAGGGTCTCCACAACCAGGGCTTCTTCTGCTCTAACAGAAAAGACGGAAGAGGCTACGATCATATCTACTCCTTCGAGAATCCGGAGATTGTTACCACAATGAAGGGATGGGTTTACGAGAAAGACGGTTATGAACTGCCTGCCGCAGAGGTGAGAATCGTAGGCAACGACGGAACGAACAGGAAACTATCCGTCAAGGGCGACGGTTCGTTTGTCCTCCCTATCAATCCGCATGTCGACTACATGGTGATGGCATCCTGCAAAGGCTACCTCAACCACAAGGAAGAACTTCGGGTTGATTCGGCTAAAGAGAGTAAGGAATACGTGCTCCAGTTCCCGCTGGCTTCCATCACAGCCCCTGTACTCATCGACAACATCTTCTACGATTTCGACAAGGCAACCCTTACCGAAGCCAGTACAACAGCCCTCGACCAGCTGGTAACGCTGCTGAAAGAGAACCCGCACGTTACCATCGAACTCAGCGCCCATTGCGACTACAAGGGAAACAGCGAATATAACAAGCATCTGTCTCAGCGCCGCGCCCAATCGGTAGTAGACTATCTGATAAAACACGGCATAGAGAAAGAGCGCCTCACCCCTGTGGGCTACGGCAAGGAGAAGCCGAAGAATGTGCGCAAGAAACTCACCGAGAAGTATCCTTGGCTCAAGGAAGGCGACGTGCTCAACGAAGAATTTATCCTGAAGCAGAGCAAGGAGCATCAGGAAATCTGCAATCAGTTGAACCGCCGAACCGAGTTCAAAGTGCTCCGCACTACCTATAAATTGTTTTAGAAACCGATATCATAAGCATAGGTGCTCTACTGAAAAAGTAGCAGCACCTATTTGTTTTTCTATATTCAGCAATATTAAATCTTCGTTCATCGACGCTGAATGTCCGTTCATCGACGTTGAATGTCCGTTCAGCGACGTTGAATGTCCGTTCAGCGTCGATGAACGGAGATTTCAAGAGCATAAAGACAATATTTATAGTAATAAAAAACTCTTTCTATTAGCACTAAAAACTATTCTGCTAATAGAAAGAGTTGATCATTCATACAATTGATATCAGGGAAGAAGCCTACTGACGTGCATCAGCCAGTTCATTATATCCCCAAACCATAATGAGGACAACGATGCCAGCCAGCACCATCAGGAGATTCTGAGAGTGGGCGATGGAATCTGTCACATGCGTAAGGGCACGCGAACCGGAAAGGAGGAAATCTATCTTCATAGAGAAAAGCCATCCCTGAATCTGTTCCCATCCCTGACAGACTACCGCTATGATGATGCCTGCTGCCACACAGGCTGCCGTCCATAAATGTTCCAGACGCTGGCGCTTAACCAGCGACATCGCAGTATCAGTTTCGGGTAAAGCCGGCAAGGCCTGCATCACCCTGTCGGAGAATCCGTCATCAGGAATCTCTGACATCTGGCAATCGGAAAAGAACATCTGCAAGAGTTCTTCATCCTGAGGGTTCAATGGTTCCCCTTTCATGCTCTCCAACTTCTTATCATTTATCTTATCGGTCATAACCATTCTGTTTTAAGTAACTTGCAAGTTTCTGTTTTCCTCGAGAGAGATGCGACTTGATGGTGCCTTGCGCCATTCCCGTCACCTCTGCAATCTTATCTATAGAGAGTCCATCCATCAGCTGCAGCGTGATGCATGTACGTTCATTTTCATTCAATATCTGTAATGCCTTGAGCAAATCCATCTTCAATCCGGCATTGGCGCCCTGTGCATTCTTACTGGAAACGGCAGGCGTATCGATGTCCTGCGTCTCCTTATGACTGCGGGTATAATCATACCATACATTATAGGCGATGCGGTAGAGCCAGGTGGAGAAAGAGGCTGTACCCCTGAAACTAGACAGATGGGTATAAGCCTTGACAAAAGTATCCTGAGCCAAGTCGTCACTCAGCTGCGCATCCCCCAGCGTCTGCCGCAGGAAGAACCCACGAATGGGTGACTGATACTTCCTGACCAGCAGGTCGAACGACTTGCGGTCATGAAGCATCACCACCTTCGTGACGAGAGAGATATCGGATAACTTTTCCACCTTATATATATTAACTAATAATTGTTGTTCTTTTCCTTGTGACTTCCCCTCCTATTGAGAAGCCATGATATATTTAATGTCGGCTGCTAGACCGGAGTACCATTATATCCCGTGCCCTGATCGCCATGACGGTTCTTCCACCAGTCCTTGATGGCAGGAAGCGAGCCGATAACGGTCTGACCGATGCCATAGAAGAAGACCAGGGCTCCGATGCCAGCCAGGAAATCAGCATCCCACCAGGCAAACATGGCGCACAAGCCGGCTCCCAGGAAGGCATTTCTCAATCCCCGTTTCACGAGATATTCATCGCTCTGCTTGTCTATCGGACGGTCGCTTTCCGGAACATTGATGCCCTTCTCCATCGCCATCTCCGCCAGTTTCATCCGGTCGTTGTGGCGGCGAATCAGATATCTGATAACCAGAAATACGATGATCAGCGGAGCAAAGACAAACAGCAGACCGAAGATGATACAGAAGATGATCATAACAGCCAGCGCTCCGCCACCAAATACCGAACCGATGAAATCGAACGGATCATCATAGTTGTCTAAACTGTATCTAGAATGAACAGACTTATTATCATTCTCATCATAATCATCATAGTTGGCCGAATCTGTACTGGTTGTATCAGAATAAGCCTCCAACGCCTCGTCGTCTTTATCCTTCGAAGCAGATGGCTGTGCGGCAGATGCAGGAGCAGCCTTTTGGTCTACCTGTTGGGTAGTTGGATGATAACGATGTTTTGGAGCAGAAGACGCCAAAGACACTTGGGTGGCTCCGATGCTCATAACGAGCGCTAATGCCAATATTGCTTTCTTCATATCATTATTTTTTTATTGTTTTTACCTTGTTATTTCATAAATTTCTGCTTCTTAGACGTATCTCTTCGCGATTTAGTTGCAAAGAAACGAAATTTTTCTTATTTTTGCAAACAAATTAAAGAAAAAGAGACAGAATGAAGACATTACCTGAAGATTTCAGAACATATACGCAGGCGCTGATGGGCGAAAAGCTGTATCAGCGTCTGGAGCATGCTATCCTCGAAGAGGAGGCACCAACCAGTATCCGCATCAATCCTTTTAAATGCAAGGATGCAGTAGGCGAACCGGTTCCCTGGTGTCCGGAAACCGGACGTTATCTCTCTACGCGTCCCGGATTCACCTTCGATCCGCTGCTACATGCCGGCTTATATTATGTACAGGAAGCCTCATCTATGTTTGTAGATATGGCTATCCGACAGTACGTAAAAGAACCGGTGATGATGCTGGATCTCTGTGCTGCCCCTGGCGGAAAGTCGACTGCCGTAAGGGCTGCCTTGCCGGAAGGAAGTCTGCTCTTCAGCAACGAACCGATGCGCACCCGCTCGCAGATTCTTGCAGAGAACATTCAGAAGTTCGGTCATTCTGATATGATTGTTACCAACAACTATCCCCGCGATTACAAGAAATCGAAGTTGCAGTTTGATGTGATCCTTACCGATGTTCCCTGCTCCGGCGAAGGAATGTTCCGCAAAGACGAAGGGGCTATCGGCGAATGGAGTACCCAGAATGTGAACAACTGCTGGCAGCTGCAGCGCGAAATCGTATCGGATATCTGGAACTGTCTGAAGCCAGGCGGTATCCTGATTTACTCTACCTGCACCTTCAATGCGCACGAAGATGAGGAGAATGTGGACTGGATATGCAAAGAACTTGGTGCAGAAGTGATGGCACTGGAGGGTGTAGAAGATGCATGGAACATCACCCGCAACCTCACGGGCACCGACTTCCCTGTTTACCGGTTCATTCCTGGCGTTTCGCGAGGCGAAGGTCTGTTTATGGCCATTCTGAAGAAAGAGGGAGAATGGGAAGCAGGTTCTTCAGCCAAGGAGAACAGGAAGGATAAGAAGAAGAAAGACAAGAAGGTGGCGAAAGGAAAGGGACCGGAGATTCCGGGCGACTGGCTGAAGACTGATACGGAATGGATGCCTGCAGAAAGCAACGAGACGGTTTACGCCATTCCGGGCAGATGGAAAGACATCTACGACCAGGCTGAAAAGAACCTGAAGGTGCTGCATGCAGGTGTGAAACTGGGAACAGACAAGGGAAAGGGTCTCATTCCCGACCAGGCTCTCGCTCTCTCTACGATGCTCAACAAAGATCACTTCCCTCAGGTGGAGTTATCCTACGAAGATGCCATCCGCTACCTTCGCAAGGAGGCTGTTAATCTACCCGCCGATACGCCTAAGGGTTATGTTCTGGTAACCTACAGACAGGTTCCGATAGGATGGGAAAAGAACATTGGCAACCGTGCCAACAACCTCTATCCGCAGGAGTGGAAGATCAAGAGCAGCCACGGAACGGGAGAACTGTTTATAGTTAATAGTTTATAATTAATAGTTTACAGCAAGAATGAATAATTCAACATTTAACACTTAACATTCTAAATAAAAAATGTTCAGCATCATCGCCTGTATATCAAAAGTGCATAGAGCTATCGGGTACAAGAACCGGTTGCTCTACGCCATCCCATCGGACATGACCCGATTTCGTATGCTCACAACTGGACATACGATTATCATGGGCAGAAAGACATTTGAGTCGCTGCCGAACGGAGCCTTGCCCAACCGCCGCAATATTGTTATCTCGAAGACAAAAGAGCAGATAACAGGGTGCGAAGTATTCAGCACTCTGGAAGAAGCGGTTGGAAGCAAAGAAGCTTCAGATGAATGTTTCATCATCGGAGGAGCCAGCATATATGAACAGGCTTTGCCTTTTGCAGACAAGCTTTATCTCACAATCGTAGAAAAGGAGCCTGAACATGCCGATACCTTCTTTCCGGAAATCAATCCGGCAGAATGGGAAGTGACAGAAAAAGAAATGAGGAATGAAAACGGCTTACCGTTCACATTCCTCACCCTTTATAGAAAGCAGTAATCCCGCAGGGAGCTACTGCTTTTTTTCTTTTTTATATCTTATTTCTCTGCTGCAGCCTCCTCATCAGTTTCCTCTTCATCATCGTTGAAACTCTTGAGGTCCTGCATAGAAAGCTGACGGTTGATAGATGCATTAAAAGAGATGATGGTCTCGCTGCGAGACAATCCCAGTGGCTGCAACTTATCATGGATGATTTCCAGGAGATGATGGTTGTTGAGCGCGTAAATCTTGATAAACATATCAAAGCTGCCTGTAGTATAGTGGCACTCTACAACCTCAGGAATCTTCTTCAACTCCTCTACAACCTGGTCAAACTTCTCAGGCTCCCTCAAATAGAGTCCCATATAGGCACAAGTTTCGTAACCTATCTTTTCTGGGTCAATGATGAATTGTGAACCCTTGATGATACCAAGATTTGTAAGTTTAGCTACACGCTGATGAATGGCAGCACCGCTCACATTGCAAGCGCGTGCCACTTCCAAAAATGGAATACGGGCATCCTGAGAAATCAGCTTCAGAATCTGCCTATCTAATGAATCTAAAATTTGTTTTGACATAATACTAATAATTTGGTTGCAAAGATAATACAAAAAATTAATAAAAGCAATTTTTTAAGAGAAAAACATGATAAATTAATATTATTTTCCATTTTCTGTGGCAGAATAACTGATTTTTAATGCTTTTGCCTGGCGCAAAGCCTGCTTTACATCGGTTATCACACCCATCTTGGTTTCCTGATCTGCTTTGATTGATACGGTCATCAGCTTCTGGTCTTCCGGTGACATACGCTTCTTTTCTGCCGAAATGTAATCCATCACTTCGGGAGCCGAAGCAAACTTGTCATTCAACTGAATCTGGGTACCGGTACCATACTTTGCCTGCATCTCTTTGGTTGGCTTACCTATATAGATATGGCTCACCGCCGATTTCTTGGTCAGGCGGGTGAGTTCCTTGCCTTGTGGCAAACGGCAGTCTACCTTCAAGGTAACCTGGCGCATGTGGGTAACAATCATAAAGAAGAACAGTACGGAGAAAATGAGGTCTGGCAGAGAAGATGTATTCAACCCTGGCACTTCATGCGATTTCTTATGAAAATTCATCATTGTTTACCTCCTTTCTGCTGTTCTGTAGCTGTTTCTGCCGATTTTTCTTCCCCTTGCTTTTCTTCAGCATTGGCATCAACACGCTGGTCGGTTTGAGTCATTGCGTTGGCATACGACTCTGTGATGCGCTGCGGACAGATGTTGCGCACCTGTTCTTTCTGGTCATTGTTCAAGAGGGCATAATCCCTGTGATATTTCTTCTGGGCTGTTTCGTTGCGAAGCTGGCTATATGCTTCCATCAGCTGATTCTGCATCTGGAAATAGAGATTATAGTCGGCATCGCGGTCACTCTCGATAGAGATGAGATGTTTCTTGCCCAAGCGGTGTACAAAGCGGATGGTTTCTTCCTTGAGCTGGCTTACCTGCATCGGCTTACCGTTGACCAAAAGCGTATCGCCAGCCGTCAGGCGCAGCGCCATGAGGTTAGCCTTGTCTACCACCGACTGCTGCTCCTTCTTCTGCGGTTCAGGTGAAGGGAGTTGGCGCAACAGTCCCTTATCCACATCCATTGATGTGGTGACAAGGAAGAATATCAACAGCATGAACGAGATGTCGGCTGTAGATGTGGTATTCAGTCCCGGGGTTTCGTGTTGCTTCCTTCTAATCAGCATATTTAATCCTTATTTATAGAATAGAGAGCCTAAAGCACTCTCTTTAGTTTTTCTTCCGAATATAACGTGTGGCACCGAAACAGACGGCACCGATTCCTGCCACCAGCATCAGGAGCGATGTGATGACAAACATATCAGAAAGCTTGAGCCAGAGCCAGTCAGCATAATTCTCACCATTGATGAGCATCGGAGCAGAACCGCCCAAAAAGAAGGTAAGCAGCAAAACTGCCAAAGTTCCGATCCATGTGATGCGGAAGATGCGGCGCACGGGAATGCCATTCACTACAGCCTCCGACTTGCTGCTGCGATAATCTCTGATCATCGAAAAAACTGCCAGTCCCACACCTCCTATCAGGAAGAGCCACATCAGCAGGATGAGCACATCGGTAAAGAGAGGCGCATTAAAGTCGGGGTTCTCTTCGAAAGGCAAATCGTAGCCTACCAAAAAGAACAGACCGAAAACCAGCACCGCCAATCCTATCATGATATAGAACACCTGCTGCGATATCTTTTCGGCCGACTTCGTCTTCTGCTTTGAAAATTGAAATTTAACCATTTCTCTCTTCGTTTATTTATTCTTGGCAATAATATCCATTAAAGTAACCGCCGACTCCTCCATCTGGCTTGTCAGGTGCTCCACCTTAGAAAGGATGTAGTTATAGAAAACCTGAAGGATGAGGGCTACGATGATACCGAAGATAGTAGTGATGAGCGCCACTTTCATACCCGAAGCAACGATAGTAGGACTGATATCGCCCGCCTGCTGAATCTGGTCGAACGACATGACCATACCAATCACGGTTCCGAGGAATCCGAGCGATGGCGCCATAGCGATAAAGAGTTTGATCCAGGAGCAGCCTTTCTCCAGATTAGCCGCCTGAACAGTACCATATCCGCTTACCGAGCGCTCGATGTCATCAAGACTCTCGCTGATATGCATCAAACCCTGGTAGCAGATAGAAGCTACCGGTCCGCGGGTATTCCGGCAGAGCGTCTTAGCCCCTTCCACATCTCCCGCCGACACCTTCTGGTCGATATCCTGCATCAACTTCTTGGCGTTGATTTCAGAGAGACTCAGATAGATGATGCGCTCGATACAGAAAGCCATACCCACGATGAGGGCGATGGCAACGAGAGACATAAATCCCGCATTACCCTCTATAAACTTTGTCTTAAGAGCTTGATGAAATCCCATGTTCTCTTCTTGAGCCATCATAGGCAGAGAACACATCCATGTGAAAACCAATATTGCAAAACGTGCAATAGCTGTATTTTTCTTCATATACCTTATTATATATATAAAAGCGGAAAGAGGGGGATTCGAACCCCCGAACCGGTTTTGCCGGTTACACGCTTTCCAGGCGTGCCTCTTCAGCCACTCGAGCACCTTTCCATATTCCGAAGAACTCTTCTTAATCGCCACAACATGCTGCTGCAACAATTTCGAAGTGCAAAATTATTGCTTTTCCTCCGAAATACCATAACTTTCATTGTTTTTTTATGTTTATTTAAGGAGTTTTGAACGCTTACTGCCTACACTGGGGATACGGATAGCGGAAAAACACGCTCTGCATTGAGGTTGGTCTGTCGGGCAAACTCCTCTTCGCTTATGCCATAAGCCTTGGCGAGTGTCTTCATCACTTCTACCACGAAAGCACTCTCGTTACGCTTGCCGCGATAAGGAACAGGCGCCATATACGGACTGTCGGTCTCCAGAACGATGCGATCCAGAGGAACTACAGCAGGCAGGTCTTCTCTGAGATGGCTGCTCTTGAAAGTAGATACGCCACCGACGCCCAATACAAACTTATCGAACGAGAGCAGTTCTTCGGCTTCCTTCTGATTGCCCGTAAAGCAATGGAAGACGCCACCCGGCAGTTCTTTCTCATACTTTCTGAGCAGATGTACCATCTCGTTCTGCGCCTTGCGGCAATGAATCATCAGCGGGATCTGGGTTTCTACCGACCATTTTACCTGTTCCTCGAAAGCCTCTAGCTGCTCGTTTTCGAACTCACGGCTCCAGTAATAATCAAGTCCTACCTCTCCGATAGCAATCAAGTCTGAAAACTGAGGAGAACCACCCACCTGACTGGCATTACCGGTCATGCGATGCTCCTCCAGTATCTTCCGGAGTTCAGCCAGCTGTTCCTTCCAGTCAGCCTTCACCTCTTCAGGATGCAGACCAATCATCGGATAAGCATAGCCCGGATATTCCTTAGCCAATGCCAGGACCGCGTGTGTGGTCTTCACATCGATGGCAGGCAAGAACACCTTGCCTACCCCCGCTTCCTTGGCACGGGCGAAAGCCTCCGCCCTATCCTCATCAAACTCCTCCGCATCAAAATGCGTATGTGTATCTATTACTTTGAACATTGCCCTATCAACTGTCAACTATAAACTATTAACTATCAACTAGTACTGTCGCTTCATCATTTTCTGAGCATACTTTGCCAATTCCTCCTTACGCTCAGCAGGCACATTCACGGCATCCAGATACTTCTTGCTCTGCTCGAAATAATAAGCAATCTTATCCTGCGCCATTTTGTCGATACCTATCTCGTTGTAAAGACGGGTAACGGCAGCCACCTTCTCCTTGCGGTCGAAATCCTTGGCATCCACCCATTTCTGCAGTTCTGCACGCTGAGCGTCGTTGGCATGGTTGAAGGCATTGATGAGCATATACGTCTTCTTGTTAGATGTGATATCGCCACCAATCTCCTTACCGAACACCTTGGTATCGCCGTAAACATCGAGGTAATCATCCTGCAACTGGAACGCCAATCCTATCTGCTCGCCAAACTTATACAGGTTCTCTGCATCCTCATCAGAAGCATCGGCAAGGATAGCACCCATCTTCAGGGCACAAGCCAGGAGAACGCTGGTCTTGAGGCGGATCATCTCGATATATTCCTCCTCCTTCACATCGTTACGGTTTTCAAACTCCATATCAAACTGCTGACCTTCACCAATTTCCAGAGCAGTGGTCGTAAAGAGTTTCAACACCTTGGCAAGATGCTTTTCATCACATTGAGCCATACGCTCATAAGCCAGAACGAGCATGCTGTCGCCCGAAAGGATTGCCGTATTGGCATCCCACTTCTTATGAACCGTTTCATGACCGCGACGCAAATCAGCATTGTCCATCAGGTCATCATGCAGCAAAGTATAGTTATGATAAGTTTCCAGGGCAACGGCATTCATCAGAATCTTCTCAGGATTGTCCTTGAAAAGATTGTAGCCCAGAAGCATGAGCGTAGGACGAATACGCTTGCCACCCATAGAAAGTACGTATCTGATAGGTTCATAAAGAGACTTTGGCTTTCTTTCGTAAGGCAAATTAGCCAGAAACTCATTTACCATGCTTAAAATTTCTTCTGCTGTCTTCATAATAATGTATAATTTATAATGTATAATTTACAATGAATAATTTATAGCTGGAACACTACCGGGATGGCAATCATCGTGCGACAGACCTTGCCTTTATCGATGCCCGGTTTCCACTTCGGCATCATCTTCATCACCCTCAAAGCCTCGTTGTCGAGCAATGGATCTACCGAAGTGCTTACCTTGATATTGGCAACACTTCCATCCTTGTTTACGATAAAGGATACCACTACAGTTCCCTGGATCCTACTTTTCTGGGCAGCTACAGGGTACTTCAGGTTCTTGGTAAGCCACTGCATGAAGGCAGACCAGCCACCAGGAAACTGCGGTATCTTCTGCACGACGGTCAGTTTGATAGGAGCCTCAGCTCCCGGATTCTCAATGGGAGTTTCAGGAACCGCTTCCTTCACCTCTGCTCCATCCACTACACCCGAGCCGTCGCCGATAACCAGTTCGCTGGTTGTAGAACTGATTTTCTGCGGTGCCTTCTGAGTCTGTTGCTCAGCAGCCTTCACTTCCTGGGTAATTGACTTAGAAGCAGGAGCCGAAACAGCCTCCGCACTCACCATATCTTTCTGGTCGGGACGAGCCGACATTTCCAGATCCTGTGAGAGATCTTCCATCGATTCAGACAAGTCATCTTCTCCCTGCGGACCTCTCTGATATTGGAGTCCTACAAAGATGAAAGTAAAAGCCAGCAGCAACCCCAGCAGGAAAAATGTAACCCGCTTATCTTCCAGTTGTGCGCTATTTGATTTCTTAATTTCCACAATAAAAACCGTTTAAAATCGTTATTTCCTACGAAAACATTGCAAATTTACTTCTTATTATTGAAAAAAGCAGTATCTTTGCCAAAGAATTAGAAAATTTAAATGAAAAAATATGTAATTTCCGCAATATTGACGCTTTTTGCGACAATTATTGATGCTCAAGAGAGCCAAACGGGGTATAATTTCCTTCGCTTGCCGGTGAGTGCTCACGCAGCTGCTCTGGGTGGCGACAACATCACCTTGATAGAAGATGATGAGGCACTCATATTCCATAATCCGGCTCTCCTGTCATCAGTAAACGACAAGACGGTCAATCTCAATTATATGAACTATATGTCGGGGGTGAATACTGCCTCGGCTAGTTTCAACCGTACTGTCAACGACAAGGCTTCGTGGGCTGTTTCGGCTCAGCTTGTTGACTACGGCAAGATGAAAGAGACGGATGAGAACAACATCCAGATGGGTGAGTTCTCTGCAAAGGACATTGCCATTGCGGGTTACTTCTCTTATATGCTCGGTGAAAAGTTTGCGGGTGGTATTGCCGCCAAATTCATCACTTCGTATATTGGCGATTACAATTCTATCGCTGTGGGAGTGGATCTGGGTATCAACTATTACGACCCGGAAACGGAATGGTCGGTTTCTTGCGTGGCAAAGAACCTGGGTGGACAGCTGAAAGCCTACGATAATGAATACGAGAAGATGCCAATCGACCTGCAGTTGGGTGTGACGAAACGCTTCGCCAACGCACCGTTCAGGGTATCAGCCACACTGGTCAACCTGAACCATTGGGACAGCGGTCTTCGTGATCATGCCGTAGTAGGTGCCGACATTCTGCTTTCAGAAAGCCTGTGGATAGGTGCCGGCTACAACTTCCGGAGAGCCAACGAGATGAAAATCAGCACCTCAGAAGATGAGGAAAGCAGCCATGGAGCCGGTTTCTCTGTGGGTGGCGGTATCAACCTGGAGCGCTTCCATCTGAACGTTGCCTACGGCAAATATCACGTCAGTAGCAGCAGCCTCATGCTGAACATAAGTTACAGATTATAAATTCTACATTATAAATTATACATTAAAGTTAGTTCGAAATTATGAAGAAAATAACAATAGCAATAGACGGATACTCTTCTTGCGGTAAGAGTACGATGGCAAAGGATCTTGCCAAGGAAATAGGTTATGTATATGTAGATACGGGCGCGATGTACCGCTCGGTAACCCTCTATGCGCTGCGTCATCAACTCTTCGAAGCAGATGGAGCCGTAAAGACTGAAGAACTGCAGAAGGAGATGAAGAACATCAGCATCTCATTCAAGTTTAACGCAACAACCGGGCGCCCAGACTGCTATCTGAACGGCGAGCTGGTAGAAAAGGAAATCCGTTCGTTAGAGGTTTCCAACCACGTTAGTCCGATTGCCGCCGTTCCTTTCGTCAGAGAGGCGCTGGTAGAACAGCAGCAGAAGATGGGCGAAGACAAGGGCATTGTGATGGATGGTCGCGATATAGGTACCACCGTGTTCCCTAATGCCGAACTGAAGATTTTCGTTACAGCCAGCTCACAGGTGAGAGCACAGCGCCGTTTCGATGAACTGAAGGAGAAAGGAATGCCAGCCGACTTCGATGCGATTCTGAAGAATGTAGAGGAGCGCGACTATATCGATACCCACCGCGAGACTTCCCCACTCAGAAAAGCAGATGATGCCATCACGCTCGACAACAGCAACATGACCATTCCTGAACAGAAGGCATGGCTGATGGAACAATATCAAAAAGCAATAGCAGAATAAGCTACAGAAAAGAGACTGCCGGGTTATTTATGCAAAAATACGTTAAAGATGCTACTTTTACCGATAAATTTATTTTATTCGATGAAAAAGATTTGGGAAAAAAACTTCAATGTAGTATCTTTGCAACCATATTAACAAGGTAGTAATGATATAGATTATAAATTTTGAGTTAATTACTGTTTTTTGAAGGTGATAGGTCTTCGGGAGAAGATTTATCACCTGTTTTATTTTCAGGCAGTTTATAAAAGATAAACCCATTTGACGTTGTAAAACACAACATCAAATGGGTTAACTAATTAATAACCAGCATATTAAGTTTTTCAATCAACGATAAAACTACCCTCTACCCTTGATACGGTGAAACACCGTATCAAGTATATCAAGTAACTGATAATCAAAGCCTTAACTTTTACTGTAAAAGAGCAGAACTATCGTTGATAATCTTCTCCCTGCACTCTTCCATCAGCCACTTCGGCGTACTGGTAGCACCACAGATACCTACCGTTTCCACATCCTTGAACCAGTTCATATCTATTTCGTCGGCACTTTCTATCTGGTAGCTGTTGGCATTCACACTCTTGCATTCCTTGAAAAGCACCTTACCGTTCGAACTCTTTCTGCCACTCACAAAGAGGATGACATCATGCTTGCTGGCAAAGGCAGCGATGTTAGGCATGCGGTTAGCCACCTGACGGCAGATGGTATCGAAACTCTTGAAGACAGCACCCTCAACAATATGCTCCTGGCAGTATTCGATGATGCGGTGGAACTCATCGAGACTCTTGGTAGTCTGGGAGTAAAGATAGATATCTTTAGAGAAATCCAGCTGACCGGTTGCCTTCAGCTGCTTCACATCCTCAAACTTCTCTACCACGATGGCATGACTCTCCGTCTGCCCCACCAGTCCGAGCACCTCAGCATGCCCGTTCTTGCCGAAAATCACGATTTGAGCCTCTGGATTGTTGACATACTGCTTCTTGATGCGGCGCTGCAACTGGAGCACCACAGGACAGGTAGCATCGATGATTTCAATGTTGTTTCGCTCGGCAAGGGCATAAGTCTCAGGCGGTTCACCATGGGCACGGAGCAAGACCTTTACGCCCTGCAGTTCCTCCATCTGCTCATGGTCTATCGTGATGAGTCCCGCTTCATGCAGGCGCTCCACCTCCATACCGTTATGCACAATATCGCCCAGGCAGTAAAGTTTACCGCCCTTAGCCAACTCCTCTTCAGCTTTCTTGATGGCAGTGGTTACGCCAAAGCAGAACCCACTGCCGTTATCTATTTCTATCTGCACGATATTCGTTTTTAATTCATTGTACATTAATCTTCACCACCACCTTAGCATGGTCAGGATCATTCGTAATCATGAGGATACGAGGGTGTCTGACACGCGATTTCTTCAAGTCGGCAGCCACAGCCGTCACCTTCATCTTAACGGTCTCTCCTGGCTGAATCTTACTCTTCTTCAGGTTCACCTGCAAGCCCATCGTAAACATCTGCATGCTTCGGATATCCAGTTCCGACTTACCCTTATTGGTAATCAGAATCTCACCCTTCAGCTTCTTCTTTCCATTGAAACTACCCAGATTGAGGTCGGTGGCAGACATCTCTAACTTCGGAGCCAGTACCTTCCTGGCTGGAGTCATGTTCTCGAAACCAGGAAGAAGAACGGCTGATACCACGATTTCCTTCTCAGGCGCAATCTTATCGCCAGGACGCTCACCGAGATAAACCGATGTCTGGTTCAAGCCCAGGTCGCGCAGTTTCTTGGAATCCAGCACGAAACTGATTTCGGCAGAATGACGCGGAGCTACCTTGGAAGGCGATACGAAAGCATGAAGATAGGATGGCAGATGCATCACTACCGGCTCCAGTAATTCGTCGGTAGGATTGAAGATATGGATGCGCTGAACCGGACGGTCACCACGGTTCACGTCATCAAACTCCACCTCCTGGGCATCACTCTTGATGACACCCAGCATCTCATCGTAAGAACCAGCGAAATCTACTACGCTACCCACTACCTTTCCCCTCATAGAGAGGATGAACGGCTCTTCATCCGCATTGGTATAGAGGCAAACCTGCTTGGTGAAAGAACCCATCTGCTTGGCATCGTATACCGCCTTGATGACGAAACTTTCGCCGGCAGCAATGCTCGTCTTCGGATAATCTACCTCCGTACAGCCGCAGCTTTTCAACACATTGTTGATAACCAACGGCTTGTGCCCGTCATTCTTCAGCACGAATTCGGCAGTTACAGGCTTGCGAAACACCACCTGTCCGCAGTCTACCACCTCGTGCTGGGTTGTAATCTTCTGTGCTGATGCAGGCAGCGCCAACAGCGCTGAGAGCATCCATATATTCATCCGTTTCATACTATTCTATTTTAAATTATCAATCTATAAACTATAAACTATTAATTGTTAACTCTCAACTCATACGTCTCTGTGCGGCCACCAAATTCCGGACTGTAGGTACACTCAGCGGTGCAAGTTCCGCTCTGATAGTCGCCCTTTCTATCCACGTAATACTCCATTTCTACGATATGCTTACCTTTAGATAAACGATCGAAATAGAAATTTGTTGCATGATCTCTTGGAGAAACATAGCAGCCTATGCCCCACTGATAACCGCTCTTCTGGTTAACCGGTTCCAGACATGCCGCACGCTTATCCGTAATCTGCACAAAGTCGTAGTCACGGTCGGCGGTGATGATGAGCGTTACCTTCACCTTCTCGCCTACCTTCGCCTGCGCCTTACCCTTCCCCTCAGATTCGGCTGGAACGATGACACGGCGCACCTTGATGCCCGACTCCATAGAACCGATTTCGCTGATAGGCTGCTTAAACTCTGCATAGACAGCACCCCAGCTGGTATACTCGCTCTTCTTGTCGATGCTCAGCTTAGATGCCTTGCCCGTCTTTTCGGTCTTCACATAACCCAAGGTGGTGGAATCCTGCGGCATCGGCAACTGCTTTCCGTCCAGTTTCAGCACGGCATTCTCAGCCCTCCTGCTCCAGTTGCTCTCATTGCCCTTCATAAAGGCGTAAACAGCATCCACGGTGTTCACCGGCGTATCCCAAACCTGGGTACGTTTCGACATCAGGAGCCAGCGCTGCAGTTCCTCTATGGTCTGCTTGTCGTTCGGCTTCAGCATCTGCAGCGCCTCTATCACGGATACCTGGGTTGGTATCTTATAGTTTCTCCAACTGTAGAGTGCCTTGCGGGTATCGTAGTAGCGGCCCATCTCCTCACGGTAAACGGCATATTCGTTCACGCTCTGCAGATATTCGCCTGCCTTCTCGCGGTAAGCAGCATTCTGCTGGCTGTTTCTGGCGAGTACCACGGCAGCACGCGCCTTGCCATAGATGGAGAAATCACCGGTCATCTTCGACATCTTGTCCAGGAGATAAGCCTTATCCTGCTCCAGATTCTGCTTCATCTTTCTGCCATCCATCGAAAGGATGTAGAGATAATGCAGCGCCTGTTCGCTAGGACTCACCTTCTGCTTTTTCTCCTCCTGTTTCTTCATCTCTCTTACTTCCCGAGCAGTCTGCAGAGAGAGATAGTTCAGAGCCGAAGTCAGCATCCGGGCGGTTGATTTCTGCACACCAGCGAGGGCATTCAATCGAACCATCATTTCGGCTACCGACGTTGTCATATACCGGCTGCCCTTCATGCCCTTCCACCAGGAGAAGGAACCGTTAGGGTTCTGCAACTTCTTCAGCTTCTCCACCTGATTCTGCAGACGGATGCTCTCCTGAGAGAGATTCTTCTGAGAATGATTATCCAAAGAGAGAGTCTTCTGGATATGGGTGGTGATGGTATTGGCGTAGATGGCAGACATCAGCGAGATGGCGTTCTCCTCATCCGGATTACTGATAGCTGGCAGCGCCTTCACCATCAGCCAACTAGGATTGTTGGTGTACTCGATGGTTACCTTGGCCTCTTCAGTGCCCTTCGCCTGCTTGCCCTCCTTGTTCAGGAAGAGTTTGCTCAGGTCGAAGTTCTGCTCACCCTTCTGATGCAGGGTGATAGGCAGGGTGTTCACCACGAGTTCACGGTTGCTCAAAACCGGCAGATAGTGCTGTTCACCATCGCTGTAGCCATTACCGGCAGCCACCACCTTATTAATATATACGCCTTCTTTCAGTCCCTGGACATCAAAGGAGATGGTAGCAGAGCCCTCGGCATCGATGCTGTAGTTCTGCGTCTTCTGCCAAACCACCTTGTTGGCCTCCGGGTCGAGAATCTGCATACGGGCGTTGCCGCTCACCTTCTTGTCAGAAGTATTGAAGAGTTTCACCACGATGGTGCTCTTATCGCCCTCACGCAGGAAGCGAGGCATGTTAGGCTGCACCATCACGGTCTTCTGAGCCACAGCCTCATCCACCAGCAAACCGTTGCGCATCTCCTTGTCATGAGCCAATCCCATGAACTTCCAGGTAGTCACGCTCTCAGGCAGGGTAAACCTGATGGCTACGTTGCCATTGTTGTCGCTCTCCAAGGCAGGATAGAAGAAGGCGGTCTCGTTCATATTCTCACGCACCTGCACCTTGTCGAGGAATTGTCCTGCATCTGAGCCAGAACCACCGGCAAACTGCGGCATCTCCTCTACTACATCAAAAACCTTGTTGGCAGATGGAGCAGCCGCTCCGACACGGGTCATTTTAGAGCCGCGAATCCTGATGACTTTCGGTTCTTCCTGAACCAGCTCGTCTTTTTGTATACGAACAGACTCAACGGTTCCGCCAGAAGAACGCCCCAACATGCACAGTTCCACCGCTTGCATATAAGCATAATAGCTAAAGAATTTTCCATCAAACTTATCTACATCCAGTTGCTTCTCGTCATAATACTTGGTAGGATAAACGCCATTCAAGTAAAATGAACGGAAAGTGAGGTTGTGCTTCCAGTAGCAGTTTGGCAAACTCTGATAGAAGCCCAGGGAGAAATTCCAGGAATGTGGGGCTATCTGGTCGAGCGACTTGTCATAGAGTACGCTCATCAGCTGCGCCTTGGCTGGCTTGCCGTCAGGGGTGGTAATCTTCAGCGTCCACTCCTCCTTCTGTCCAGGGGTCAGACGGTTGCGGAAGGTCTTCCAGGCGATGTTCAGTTTCTTCTCAGGCAAAGGACGGGCGATGCTCATCATTCGGGTATAGCACTTGCCTTGCTTCACGAAACTATAGTTCAGTACGATGCCCGACGCATATTCCTCCTTGTAGGTGAAAGGCAGGGTCACGATACTGTCGCCCAACTCCCAGGCACCCTTCTCCAGCAGTTTGTTGCCGGCGATGATGGAATATACGATATGCGCTCCGTTCTCCGAAGAACCCACCTGGATATAGACAGGCTTGCCATCACGAGGGAAGGTCTTCGCCGTCTGATAATACCATTCGGTAGTTGGCTCCACCGGATGGGTATCCTTCATGCTGAAAAGCGTGAACTTCTGCTGTAGGGTATCCTGTCCGCAGATTGCCTCCAGCTGATGAACGCCCGATTTCCAAACGAGGGAAGAAGAGGCAGAGGATGCAGAAGAAGCATATTCCTTGATAGAAACCGGTGCATTCGCCTCGGCATCCTTCCATTCGCCCTTATCAATTCGATATTTCAACCTACAAGAAATCGGCATTCCACTGGCATTGCGGTAAGCGAAGGTCACCGTCTTCAGACTGTCTGTTTCGATACGCTTAGGAAGATTCACCGTGAGGATGGTTGGTTTGGTGCCCAGAGGCAGACTCATCACGCCCTCATGGCTCTCACCACTGATGTCGGTAACGATAGCTGAGACCTCGAAGTTGAAGAAACGGGCGATGCGCATGAAATCGCTCATATCAGCCTCGTCTTTTCCTGACAAGGAAGCCTCCAGCGGAATCTCTACATCGAAGGTTCCGTCCTCACGAGTCACGCAACTGTCAGTCTTCACCAACTGTCCGGCAGAGCCTGCGCCCCACCACCAGAGCTGGTTTCTGCGAGTCACCTGATACTCCACCTTGGCACCCTGCACAGGCACACCGGCGTAGGTCTTTGCCGAAGCCTTCACCACTACGGTGTCGCCCCAATTATATTTCTCGTTCACCTTCGGGAAGGTAATCTCGAAGGTTGGACGCTTGTATTCCTCAACTCTGAAATATTCGCTTGCTGTACCATTCACGGAGATGGAATACTGTCCTGTCTTTCCCTCCTTCGGGAGTTCGAAATCTACCGAAGCCGTGCCATACTCGTCGGTCGTAGCCTTCTGCTCAGCCACCAGCTTCCAGTTGGCGTCACTCAGGACAAACTTCAGTTCCATACTCTTTCCTGGCACGCTGGCATCCAACCCCTTCTTGACAGTATAGGAAATGGCTGAGGCATGTACCTTCTGCCCCGGGCGATAGATGGCACGATCGGTATAAACCTGATATTTAGTCTCGTTATCCTTCTTCTCATAATAGCGGGTACGGCTGAGATAGATGTACTTGGCTGGCGTAAACTTGTCATTGTTGGTAGAAACCAATACCTCTCCATCCACATTCTTGAAGTAAGCCTCTCCGTTCTCATCGGTTGTCAAGCGGGCATGTACCGTTCGTTTGTCCTTCTTCGTCTTGAAATCATAATCCTTTTCATAGAGTTCTATCTTCGCCCCAGCAATAGGCTGTCCGTCTGTAGCATTCACCACCACATAGCGATGTTTATCATCCGGCAACTGCTGGATCATCACCGCCAGATTGCTGACATAGAAGAGCTGTCGCTGCGGAGCGATGCCGGTATTATCCGAAGTAACCTCCATCAGATAGGCACCCAGCGGCAGATTGCCACCGATTTCGATGGAATCCTTCACCTCTTCGTAATTCGGACGACCATAGTAGTTGCGGCTGAAATCCTTCTGATGCAGCTTCGTAGTCTTTTTCAGAAGCATCTTATAGGTAGCCTCATTCTGAACATCATACTCATTATCTGCCGTGATGTTGAGGCGGGAAATGCTGACCTTCAGGTTCTGGAGATTGCGCACGTTCAGATGCACCCACTTCCTTTCTGAAGGACGAAGCACCAATGGCATATCCTTCACCCGGAACATAGGTTCGGTGAGTCGCTTCTGTGCATTTCTCAGTTCGTTCATTCTCGACCATCCACCCCAGCGGCTCAGCGCATAGTTGATATAGTTGAGCTTATCCAGCGGTTTGGCATCGGTAGCACCTTCCATGAAGCGGAAATGCTCCACGGCAAGTTCGCCTGCCTCCGGAATATCCTGATAAACCTGGATGAGCGAGTCGATGGTCTGCAGATACTTCGATTTCTTCACCTCTCTCACGTCGTCCTGGCGGTATTTCTCGATGAGCTTATAGGCACAGAGACAAGCCGCACCCCTATTTCCCACCTTATTATAATAGGTGTACAGCAGATGATACGCCTCCTTGCTGTCTGCCTCGAATCCGATGAGATGCAGCAGATCGTTGTTAAAGGAACTGCCATCCACGCCCTTCAGCGTCAATGGAACATACTCAGTGGAAGTATGCTTGGCAAGGAGTTCAGGCTGCTCCAGGGCTTTCTTGAAGAACTCGCAGCTCTTCTTTTCGTTCACATCCCGCTGGCTCAGAGAAGAAGAAGCACTTTGATCCAAAGAAACATCATCACTTGGGTCCAAGGCAACCTCATCCACCTCTATCCCGTAAGGACTATCACGATACACCTTGCCCAGCACAGCATATCTCACGGCCTTCAACGCCGGGTCCTTCACCTTCAGCACCTCGGCTTCCATCCGCTTCACATGGGGCGTCAGCGAGTCGGGCGAAATCTCTCTCCAGAGTATCGCCTGCCGCATCTCAGCCGCCAGCAACTGGCCATAATCCTTGGCAGCCGAAGCCTTGGCGATGATTTTCTTCATCACCGCGATTTCGCTCTTAGGCTGGTCCTTCTGAGCATTGATTTCAGCTTGCTTCCACAAGTTGTCGTATGTCTGAGCCGCTACCTGCAAGGTTGCAAAGAGGGCTACCAAAAGTGATAAAATGTTTCTTTTCATAAGCCAACTGTATAAAATGTTAATAGAATGATGATAATCATCAAACTTTTCATTGCAAAAATACAAAAAAAAACTGTTTTCTAACCCCGAAACTGAAACTTTTTACTATCTTTGCACGAAAATAATATATTTTACCTAGAAATAAACATTAAAAAAACAATGGCAGAAAAAAAATATGGTCATTTTGATGACGCCAATCGCGAATACGTGATTACTGACCCAAAGACCCCATGGCCTTGGATCAATTATTTGGGTAACGAGGATTTCTTCTCGCTCATATCCAACACTGCAGGTGGTTATTCCTTCTACAAGGATGCCAAGTTCCGCCGCATCACCCGTTACCGTTACAACGGAGTGCCGATGGATAACGGCGGTCGCTATTTCTACATCAAGGATGGCGATACCGTATGGAACCCAGGATGGAAACCTTGCAAGACACCGCTCGACAGCTACGAGTGCCGCCACGGCATGAACTATACTCGCATCACGGGCAGCAAGAACGGCGTAGAGGCAAGTGTGCTCTTCTTCGTACCCCTCCATACATGGGCTGAGGTGCAGAAGATGACGCTGAAAAACCAGACTGAGGAGGTGAAGACCCTCAAGGTGTTCTCCTTTGCAGAGTGGTGCCTCTGGAATGCTGCTACCGACATGGAGAACTTCCAGCGCAACTTCTCTACGGGCGAAGTAGAGGTAGAAGGCTCTACCATCTATCACAAGACCGAATATCGTGAGCGCCGCAACCACTATGCTTTCTACACCGTGAATACAGAGATTCAGGGATATGATACCGACCGCGAGAGCTTCATCGGACTCTACAACGAGTTTGCCGAGCCTGAGGCTGTGATGGAAGGCAAGCCACGCAACAGCTTTGCCCACGGCTGGAGCCCTATCGCATCTCATTATATCGAGGTTACCCTGCAGCCAGGCGAGAGCCGCGACCTCATCTTCCTGCTGGGCTATGTGGAGAACGAGCAGGACAAGAAGTTCAGCGCCAAGAAGGTTATCAACAAGGAGAAGGCGCATCAGCTTATCGCCAAGTTTGATACCACCGAAAAGGTGGATGCTGCCTTCGCAGAACTCAACCAGTACTGGGATAACCTGCTGAACATCTTCACCGTGAAGAGCGGCAACGACAAGTTAGACCGCATGGTGAACATCTGGAACCAGTATCAGTGCATGATCACCTTCTGTATGTCGCGTTCGGCAAGTTTCTTCGAGAGCGGCATCGGTCGAGGCATGGGCTTCCGCGATTCCAACCAGGACCTCGTAGGCTTTGTTCATCAGATACCTACCCGTGCCCGCCAGCGCATCATCGATATCGCCAGCACCCAGTTCCCTGACGGCGGCTGCTATCACCAGTACCAGCCACTCACCAAGCGCGGCAACAACGATATCGGCGGCGGTTTCAACGACGACCCATGCTGGCTCATCTTCGGTACCGTAGCCTATATTAAGGAGACGGGCGACTTCTCTATCCTCGCTGAGCAGGTGCCTTTCGACAACCAGCCAGGCACAGAAGTAAGCCTCTTCGAGCACCTCAAGATTTCGATGAACCATGTTATCAACAACCTGGGTCCACACAAGTTGCCGCTCATCGGAAGAGCCGACTGGAACGACTGTCTGAACCTGAACTGCTTCTCCTGGGACCCTAACGAGAGTTTCCAGACCACCGAAAACAAGGGCGAAGGAAGCAAGGCAGAGAGTCTGATGATAGCCGGTCTGTTCGTCGTTACCGGCAAGGATTATGTGGCTCTGTGCAAGCAGCTTGCCAAGGAAGCCTTGGAAAGCAAGGAGGGCGAAATAGCCGGTCTTGCAGAGGAAGATTATTTGACAGAAGCCGAGCGCATGCAGCAGGCTGTAGATGAGATGAACGAGGCTGTGAAGCAGCATGGATGGGACGGTGAATGGTTCCTCCGCGCTTACGATTTCTTCGGCAACAAGATTGGTAGTGATGAGAACGAGGAAGGCAAAATCTTCATCGAGAGCCAGGGCTGGTGTACGATGGCTGGTATCGGCCTAAAAGAAGGACTCTGCGATAAAGCACTGGATAGCAGCAAGAAACGACTGGAATGCGAGCACGGACTGGTACTGAACAACCCAGCCTACACTACCTATCATGTAGAAATGGGTGAGATTTCTTCTTATCCTGAAGGCTACAAAGAGAATGCCGGTATCTTCTGCCACAACAATCCTTGGGTCATCATCGGAGAGACTGTAGCCGGTCGAGGCAACGATGTCTGGAGCCATTATACCAAGATTCTGCCTAGCTATGTAGAGGAAAAATATCAGACACTTCACAAGGTAGAACCTTACGTAAACTGCCAGATGGTAGCCGGTAAGGATGCAGCCAAACCGGGCGAAGGAAAGAACTCCTGGCTCACCGGTACAGCGGCATGGATGTGGTATACAGTATCAGAATTCATCCTCGGCATCAAGCCAGATTATGAAGGTTTGCTCATCGATCCTTGTCTCCCAAGCACCGCTAAGGAGTATGAGGTAACCCGCAAGTTCCGTGGTGGCGAATACCATATCACAGTAAAGAATCCTAGCGGAAACCAGAAGGGTGTGAAGCAGATTACAGTGGATGGCACTCCTATCTCAGGCACCATCATTCCTTGCTCTGAAGGCAAGCATGAAGTAGTGGTTGAGATGTAAAATCAGCCAGGTTTTATCAAGTTACGATTTGAAAGTTCAATGTAACGAAACTCTTTTTCATACCCATACGTCGTGTTTCACAACGTATGGGTATCACAATAAACACTTGACCCCTTATTTCAGGGGGTCAAGTGTTTTATTTATCTGATAATCTGATACTTAACTTTTAACATAAGCACATATTCAACAGTATCAAGAGTAAGATTCTAAGTCTCTATCATTGACTCAGTTCCTCAATAACTCAGTTCCTCAGTTTTTTTCTAGGGGTATATAGCCCTTATAGTTCAAAGTTGTTTTAAATTGTTATATATTATATATTATTATATATATATATTTATATATATATAATAAACTTCTAAATAAAGACAAAAGTGAAGGGTCAGAGAAAAACTGAGGAACTGAGTTATTGAGGAACTGAGTCATTGCAGTAAAAACATCACAACCCTCATAAACACCTGATTTACTGCTTAACTCTATACTTTAAGAGAACAAAGCTATGAGTTGCGACCCGTAAAACTATGAGTTGTCACCCACAAAACTATGAGTAAGGAAGTTTAACTACTTTCAATCTGAAAGCACATTTCAAACAAATCCTTATCACACCCCCAAATTTGGCAGTATCAGAGAAAAGTTGTATCTTTGCACGGAATTCCATCCATTCCATCCATATCTACCATACCTTCTAACACCTTCCATACCACTCCTTCCATGCCATCCCCATAACTTCTTCCATACTATCCCCACAACTCCTTCCGCCCAGCTTCCGCACACGTCTCTCCATCCGAAGTATTAAAAGGAAAAAGATAAAAAAGGTATGGCTTTTCGAGTTATTTTTTGTACTTTTGCAGCCGATAACGCATTTTGCGAACAAAACAGGATTCTTTAAAAGAAAAGAAAGGAAATAACAATGAAGAAAATATTATACTTTGTGGCAGCCCTGGCTGCTGCATCCTTTATCACTACGATGGGTACCAGCTGCAAGTTTGCACCCGACCAGCATGACGGCGACACGGTAGCTGCCAGCGAGTTTTACCCGATAGATACCTCTGCGGCTCATGCCAAGAAGATGGCGAAGATTGCTGCCATCAAGAACGGAAAAGACAGTATAGGCATCTATTATGTGGGCAGCAATTCTACCAAAGACCTCATCGAGCTCGTATCCTATCCTTCACGCCGCGACACGATGATGTACAGCAAGACCCGACACATCAAGGTAAAGGGCAATGCCGATATCAACCACGTGGTTCGTGTAGACTTCTATCTGCATAACGGCAAGGATTCGCTGGTGAAATATGTGGAGGAGGTGGAGCTCAAAATAAATCATTGAGCACCACTTCATTCTGGGCTATGCCCGAATACATATTCCGCTGAAGACCATAACTGCTGATAAACGTCAGCTGTATCGACTTTCGGGTCTTCGTTTCCTCCATAAAGCGGACGATTTTGTTTCTCAGAATCTTCTCGTAATCCTTATTGATGGCAAACTCACTCTCCGAAAACTTCATTTCACAAAGATTGATGGTATTGTCACCACGCTCTATCACCATGTCTATCTGGGCTGCCCGCTCCGCCGCTCCGGCATCACTCTTGCTTCGCCAGGAATACAACTGGGTAGACACACCAGAAATTCCCAACCGCTGCTTCACCTGGTCGATATGATTCATCGCCAATATCTCGAAAGAGACTCCAGCCCAGGCATAAAAACGGGGCGTGCGCTGCAACTTGCTCCAATACAGAAGATTACGGAATGAACTATCGCGCAGGAAACGGAAATAGAACAAGGTGAAGAAATCTACCAACTGATAGAGAGACTTTCGGGTAGAACAGCCATAGTTGACATACTTTCTGATGAAACCGCAAGATTCCAGATTGTCGAGAATCGTGGTCAACGATTTGCCCGACTTCATCCCTGTGGCATCGGCTATTTCCGAGCGCATCATACCATAACCACGCTCGTTCAGGCATTCTACCACCTTGACGTATGCCTCAGAATCCTTAAACAGAGAGCGATAGAGAATCGTAAACTCATTGTACAACTGACCATTGGGATTGAACAGCAGACGGTCTATATTCTGAGCCAAACTTAACCGCTCGTCCAAAAGATTCAGGTAATATGGGATTCCTCCCAATATCATATAAAGTTCAGCCAGTTCATATCTGGACAACATCATCCCCTTAGTATTCAGAAATGCTTCCGACTCCCCAAGAGAAAAAGGCTGCAGGAAAAGACGATGAGTAAGACGACCATAAAGTCCGCCATGGTTATTGATAAGTTTATCCATCATCCAGGAAGTGGCAGAGCCGCAGACAATGAGAACGATGTCGCGACGTGCAGAGGCCCATCCATTCCAGAAATGCTCCAGGGCAGAGATAAAATTAGAGCCTGCAGTATCCATCCAAGGCAGTTCATCAAGAAAAATCACCTTACGTTCTATCCCGTTTAAAGAATCAAGATAAGTGATAAGCATCTCGAAAGCATCGAGCCAGTCGTGGGGAACAGAGGTTACATTCCTATCATAACGTCGAAGCGTATAAAAGAAGTTTTTCAACTGCTCCTGTGTGTTTCCGCCCGCCAATCCTGATGTCTGAAACACCATTTCCTGCTCAAAATATTCGCGCACAAGAAACGTTTTCCCCACTCTGCGGCGTCCGCATACTGCCACAAATTCCGACTGCCTTGACTCGTATATACGTGCCAAGGTATCCTGTTCACTCTTTCTGCCGATAATATTATTCTTCATTTCTTATTCTCCTGCTTTAATTTCTAACCATTTGCAAAAATAGCAAGAAAAAAGTAATTATTGGCTATTTCTTATATAATTTTCAGCCAATAACACCTATTTTTAAGCATTATTGGCTAAAATAAGCGATATATTTAGCCAGTAACTATAAAATCAGCGTAAAAAAAGCTAGCGCTTATCAGAAACGCTAGCCTTTTTCGTATTTTATCTAACCTGAATTTCAAATCGCTTAATAGCCTATAACTATAAATTATAAACTATAAGCTATCAACTAATCATAGAATCCCGGCTGCTTATACTCAATGCCCAGTTCATCATCTACTGTCGCGATGACACCCTGAATCTGACCCATGGCAAACATACGGCCGAGGAGAGTGTAACCGGCATTGTGACCATGATTGCTCTCATCGAATACGCCACCTGGCTCATCAGTGAAGGTCATACCGTGGTCTACTCGCATAGGCAATCGACGGCCGGAATTGCACTTGCCTTCCTGCTCAGCCTTCTCGAAGATGCGGCAAAGTTCAATGAGATGGCCGCGACCACCCAAGTGAGAAGCCTCTGTAAAGTTGCCGTTAGGGAAGATGTAGCAAGAGCGCAGATGAACAAAGTGAGTGCGGTCAGCAAACTGCTTAGCCATTGCCACACAGTCGTTGTGCTCGCCGGCAGAGAATGAACCTGCACAGAAAGTCAGACCATTGTGCTTGTTTGGCACAGCATCGAGCATCCACTGGATATCCTCGGCACGACCGATGATTCTTGGCAAGCCGAATACAGGATAAGGAGGATCGTCTGGGTGAACACACATGTTGATATCATATTCATCGCAGATAGGCATGATAGCCTCCAGCCAGTACTTCATGTTCTCCTGCAACTTCTTCTTGTCGATGCCATCATAAAGTTTCAACAGGTCGCGGAACTTCTGCACAGGAGCAGAATCGCCCTCGCTGAAGTTACCCGATACGAAGCCCTGGGTCTTGATGATGATATTCTCTACCAAGGCATGATCCTGCTCTGGTGTAGAAGTCTTCTTGATTTCATCAGCCTCAGCCACGAGGTCTCTGCCCCACTTGTGCTCCTTAGAGAACTCAGCCCAATCCTCACGAGCGCCTTCACGCTGCAGGATATAGATATCGAAGTAGGCAAACTCGCCCCAGTTCATATAGAGGTTGTTGGCTCCGTTAGGATTCTCGTGTGACAAATCGGTACGAGCCCAGTCCAAAACAGGCATAAAGTTGTAGCAGATGCATTTGATGCCTTCCTCGCCCAGGTTGCGGAGACTCTGCTTATAGACCTCAATCTGATGATCACGGTCAGGACCGCCATATTTCAGGGTTTCAACTACAGGCAAAGACTCTACCACGCTCCATTTCATACCATAAGACTCGATGTACTCCTTGAGTTCATGAATCTTCTCGCGTGTCCAAACCTCGCCCAGAGGAACATCGTGCAATGCGGTAACAATGCCCTCAACACCTATCTGTTTCAACTGTGCAAGAGTGATCTTATCTTTCTTGCCAAACCAGCGCCATGTTCTTTCCATATATATTATATAATGTATAAGTTTAAAAATGAATTATCTTGCAGAAACATATTTATGCAATGTCTGTCTTACGGCACCCTTGCCGGCAAAGAGTTCCTTCACCATGCCCTCAATCTGCTCGCCGAAGCCAGCCTCGTAGAGATCGAGCCCGAACACATCCTTGCGGGAATAGAGGTTCTTGAGACAAGAATAGTCCTGATCAGCCTTGCCTACCTCCAGAGGAGCTACGATGGCCTGTAGCTCTGCCAACAATGGGTCAGAAGATGGCTCGAATGGCTTCAGGTTATCATCCAATGCCTTGAGATAACGGGCATAACCTGCCAATACCAAAGGAATCAACACGAGATTGCTCTTGTCGAGACCGCGGTCGATATACTTCTTGATAGTCTCACCGAAACGGATAGAGAGTTTCTGGCTGGTATCGGTAGCGATACGCTGAGGAGCATCTGGCATGAATGGGTTAGGCAGACGCTTGTTGATAACAGTGCCGATAAACTCGTATGGGTTCAATACACCTGGATCTGTTACTACTGGCATTGCCTCGATATAACCGATCTTCTGGATGAAGGCACGAAGGTCCTCATCAGCCATCTCGGCAGAAATCAAGGTATAGTCGAGCATGCAACCATAGATTGACATCGCTGTATGGAGAGGGTTCAGACAGGTGGTTACCTTCATGGTCTCAACCTCATCCACGGTCTTGCGGGTGGTATAGAGCGCACCGCCCAACTCCAATGGCGGACGACCGTTGGTATAAGTATCCTCGCAAACGAGATACTGCACTTCCTCGGCATTTACGAAAGGAGCGGTGAAAGTATGCTTCTCGGTGATAATCGTATTGTTATCCTCGAAACCATCCTCAGCGAGCATCGCCTGTACCTTCTCGTGTGGACGAGGAGTAATCTTATCAATCATAGACCAAGGATAGGTTACCTTGCTGCTATCGTTGATATAATCTACGAAACCAGCCTCTACGATACCATCCTGTGCCCAGCGCTCAGCATAAGCCTTTACGCCAGCCTTAACATGGTCGCCGTTGTGAGAACAGTTGTCGGTAGACTGAAGAGTAAGTGGCAACTTGCCAGCCTTATAACGCTCATAGAGAAGAGCAGTAAGCTTACCCATAGCAAATACTGCATCAAGACCACGTGCCAAATCGGCATCATTGAAAGAATATCCCTTCTCTGTGATGGTGAAAGTTACCATCTGCAAAGTTGGAGCCTGGAAAATCTGAACCAATCGGGCCCAGTCCTCACCAAACAGCTTATCCGCCTTGAGGCTTTCTGTGATAGAAGCGATGACCTTCTTCTCGATGGTTCCGTTGCTCTGGAGGCTTACGAGAAGCGAAAGGTTATGATAAGGGCGATAAGCCTTGTCGATGATTTCGTAGTCGAAGCTTTCTGCCACGATTACACCACGATCGTACTTGCCGGTGTTAAGTGCATCGTTGAGGATGGCTGCCGGGAAAGCACGGAAGATGTTACCTGCGCCGAAGTGAACCCAAGTAGGCTCGTCGTGAGTCTTCTTAGCTACGGCTGCGATGTCATACTTAGGAAGCTCATAACCCTTAGCTTCCCATTCTGCAGCATTAAAGCTGTCTGAAAGAATTTCGTTCAGTTTCATGATTATATGGTATTTTTTGATTGTTCCATGTACTCGCCTATCTTTCCGAATAGGCGTGGCAAAAATACAAAGAAAAATCGAAACCCGCTCATTTCAAAGGCTATAATTTCATAAAATGAACGATTTGCAAATACATTTGAGCGAAACGGCAAACGTCACGGATCAGGTGAACCCGTTTTTAACGATTATGTTACATCAAATAAAAAAAGGGTTACATCAGAAAAACAGAAAAGAGGACGTAAGTTCTCGCCCCCACATCCTCTTCTTTTTAATCTTTAGATTTCATTTTCCTCTTCTTCCAGCGATTTAATCTGCTTTTCTATTCTTCCAGCGATTTAATTTGCTTCTTCGGCGTAACGCCAAGACCTTTCAAGCTTTCCACTCTTCTCATCACATTTCCTGTTCCGTCGTAAAGTTGCTTCTTTGCCTTATCGAAGGTTCCCGAAAGGCGGGTTATCAAATCGCCGATGCCCAGGAAGGTATCTTCGAAACCTGCTACCTTATCATATAGGTCAGCAGCCGTCTTCACGATTTTCTCCACATTCTTGTTCTGCCGGTCATACTGCCAGAGATTATAGGCAAGTTGGAGTGCCATGAGCAGATTGCTTGGTGAGATGATGATAATCTTCTTCTGATAAGCATAGCGGCTGAGATCCGGCTGCTGCTTCATCGCTGCGATATAGCTGGTCTCGTTAGGGATGAACATCAGAACGAAACCGATGGCATCATCCACTAGTTTGGAATAGTCTTTGGCTGCCAGTTCATCGATGTGCTTTCTTACGCTCAACGCATGTGCCTTCATCAGGCGTTCCTGTTCAGCCTCATCTTCAGCTGCCAGAGCATCGGAATAGGCGGTAAGCGAAACCTTGGAATCGATGACTACACTTCTGCCTTCCGGGAATCTGACGATGACATCCGGACGATAGTTCTTTCCCTCTTCATCTTTCGTATTCTCCTGAATGAAGAATTCCTCATCTTTACGAAGTCCGCTGTTCTCCAGAATGGTTTCCAGCACCATCTCGCCCCAGTCACCCTGCATCTTGCTGTCGCCCTTCAATGCCTTGGTCAGGTTGGCAGCATCGGAGCCAATCTTCTCGGTCTGCTCCTTCAGGTTCAGTACAGCCTGCTGCTGTTCCTGCTGGAAGAGTTTCATCGTTGCCTCGAAGGTGTTCTGCAGTTCCTTCTTGTTCACCTCGTTCTGGGTTTTGCTCTCCTCTACCGATTTCTTGAAATCAGCAAACTGTTCCTTGATAGGTTTCAGGAGTTCATCCATCTGCAGACGGTTGTTTTCCTGCAGAGCCGACTGCTTGGCAGCCAACTGCTCAGCCGCCACCTTCTGCTGTTCTATCGTCATTCGCTGCATTTCCTGCTTCAGACTCTCGAGTTTCTGTGCCCACTGCTGGTCGCTTTCCGCCCTGAGCTTCGCCGCATACAGCCGCTCGTTCTCCATTTGAGATTTCATTGATTGAACCTCAGAAGCATGAGATTGTTTCATTGATTGAACCTCAGAAGCATGATGCAGTTTTATCTGTTCGATGTTAGCCGCCAGCACCTGAGCCTTCGCTATGAGCTGCGTTTTCTCCTCTCCCGCCTTTTTTCCTTCCATCAGTTTCCCTACGAAGAATCCGATGGCAAGCCCTATGATGATTCCAATTACTATTTCCATTTATCCTTGTTTTGAATGATTCTGTAAATCTGCAAAAATTATGATTTGCAAAAGTAATCATTTCAAGACATAACACCAAACATCATGGGGGATTCTTGTAGATATTTAACTCTTCAGCATTTAACTATGCAAACAAAAAGAGCGCACCACTATTGGCACGCTCTTTTCTTTAACTCTTCTTTTAAATATACATTATCGGTTGGCAGTAGACCACTGATAAGTATCAGTGCAATGGATATCAGCACTCTGGTCGGCAATCATCAACTTGAAGTCGCCTTCCTCCAATCTCCATTTGCCATCCCAACCAACGAAGGCCAAATCGTCTGCCTTTAATTCAAATGTCATGGTCTTGGTCTCACCAGGCTGAAGTTCCACCTTGTCGAAGGCACGGAGACGACGGCCATCAGGCACCATACTAGCGATGAGATCGCTACTGAACAGGAGGACACTCTCCTTGCCTGCCACCTTGCCCGTATTCTTCACATCCACGCTCACCTTGATGATGTCGCCGTGGCGGAAATCAGACTGGGAAACCTTCAGGTTGCTATATTTGTAAGAGGTGTAGCTCAAACCATATCCGAAGCCCCACTGCTGAGTAATCTTCGCATTGTAGTCGTAAGCACCTTCCATCGTACCCACCTCCTCACTCTTCTTGAAGTCATAGTTGGCGAGCGAATTGATTTCCTTAGGATAGGTATAAGGCATCTTGCCACTGAAGTTTGACTTGCCCGATACCAGGTTTGCCAAAGCATCGCCGCCCATGTTGCCAGGGATAAGGATGTTGATGATGCCCTGTGCCAATGGTTCGATGTCGGCGATGAGACGAGGGCGACCTTCATTCAGCACCAAGATGACAGGCTTGCCTGTCTGAGCCAAAGCCTTGACCAGATTACGCTGGTTCTCTGAGAGCCAAAGGTCGGTCAGGTTGCCCGGAGTCTCTGTATAGGAGTTCTCGCCAATGCAAGCCACGATGACGTCGGCATCCTTCGCTGCAGCCACTGCGCCCTGAATCTGAGGTTCGTTCTCCTCCCAGTATTTTCCCTTCTCATTATAGGTAACACCCTGGTTCAAGATAACATTCTCCTTACCATACTCATTACAGATTGCCTCATAGATGGTATTGTACTTGCCGGCAAACTCATCGGCACGATGTCCCTGCCAGGTATAGCTCCATCCACCGTCCAGGCAGCGCATCTGATTGGCATTAGGACCCGTGAGGAGAATCTTCTTGCCATGCTGCAAAGGAAGGATATTACCCTCGTTCTTCAGGAGCACCATACTCTCGGTAGCTCCCTCCAAGGCGAGCTTGGCAAACTCCTCACCACCAAACTTAGGATAATTCTTCAGTTTCTGGGTTGGGTTCTTGAAGAGGTCGAGACGGTACTTCATGCGAAGCACACGGCGACAGGCATCGTCGATGCGACTCATCGGAATCTTACCTTCCTTCACCAATTCTATAAGGTAGCCACAAGCATCGCAAGAATAAGGTTCCATAATCATGTCGATACCGGCATTGATGGCAATGCGGAGCGCATCCTTCTTGTCCTTTGCCACCATCTCACGAGTATAGAGATTGTTGATGTCTGCCCAGTCGGTGATGAGCACACCATCCCATCCTGTCTCTTCCTTCAGCCATCCTGTCAGGATGTCCTTGTTGGCATGCATCGGCATACCGTTGACGGAAGCGGAATTCACCATCACGGTCAAGGCTCCAGCCTGCAGACCCGCCAGGAAAGGAGCGAAGTGCTTCTCTCGCAAGTCGGCAGGAGAGATATAGGCTGGCGTACGGTCTTTACCGGTCCAAGGCACACCATAGCCCATGAAGTGCTTCATTGAAGTGGCAATGTGATACTGGTCGATGTTGTTTGGGTCCTCACCCTGGAAACCATAGACCATCGCCTTGCCCATCTCAGAACTGAGGTAGCAATCCTCGCCAAAGTTCTCCCAGATACGAGGCCAACGGGCATCACGACCGAGATCAACGGTAGGACTGTAAGTCCAAGGCACGCTCACCGCACGAGTCTCATAAGCGGTAGCCTCAGCCGAACGGCGAGCTATCTCACGATTGAAGGTGGCAGCCACATTGATGTTCTGCGGAAAGAGGGTTCCGCCCTGTGTATAAGTAGAACCGTGGTTCTGGTCGAGACCGAAGACACAAGGGATGCCGATGCGCTTCATCGAGATCTTCTGGATTTGCGCGATGTACTTCTCCCACTGCTTGGCTGTAGGAGCGCAGGTATTTGGAGCGTTGAGGATAGAGCCAATCTTATAGCGGGAAAGGATAGAATCGGTCTTGTGCTCGTCGATATAGAACACACCGTTCTTGTCGTTGGCACCAAAGAGGTCGGTCACCAATTCCATCATCTGACCTATCTTTTCCTCCAAGGTGAGTTTCTTCAGGGTTTGTTCTACCTGAGCCTCTATCTTAGGGTCGCTCTTGATAACCGGAACATTGGCACTGGCTGTATAAGCCAATGCCAACATTGAAATAGATAATAATATTTTCTTCATAAATTCAAAGGTTTGACGTTTTATGTAAAAAACTGAAATCTTTCTAATATTTTATTCAATAGTTACTTTCTTTACGGTATAACCATCACCCACGAGGAAGAGACCATTCTGCTCAGTCAAGAGTTGGATAGAGAGGTCGGTCAGTTCAAACTTCCATGTAGCAGGTCCATCCACCGTGATGTCGCCACGCTCTGGGTCGCCCTTACCAGTAAGGATGTTATTCCACCAAGAGGTAGCAGCGGTACCCTGACCATTTCCATCTACATAGACACGGAGGATGGTGCCAGCCTTCACCTTTGAGAGGAAGGAATCCTTCAAGGCATCGAATGGTGTACTCCATGTCACGGCAAACTCACCTTCCCAGAGGGTGTTCTCCATAGATGGACGTGGCTCTGTAGTTACCTTGATGGTACCGCTAGGGAACTGGTTGCCCTCACCATCTACCAAAGTGATATCATAGTCACCATTCTCCAAACCTGTAGGAGCTGTGAGCTTCAAGGCTGTGTCCTCTTCGAGAACCTCGAAGGCTGCTTCCTTGCTACCTACCATTACTTTAGCAACTGTACCGAGATTCTTGCACTTATGGATAGTGGTCTCAGCACCTGGAGCTACCCAAAGCTCGACGGCATTGGTACCCAAGGCTGGGTCATCGGCAGCAGGAGTTACGGTAACTTTCAAGGTGCGGGATGTGCTCTTACCCTTGGTGGTGGTTGCCACAATCTTCAGTTCATGAATACCTACAGGCAAAGTCTGGTCGATAGTATTACCTTCGGCAATCTGAGTGCCATCGAGCAACCATGTCACAGTGGTGTAGTGAACAGGAGTCACCTTGATTTCCAACTTATAATTAGTCTTGCGGTCTATCTTGGAATCAGCCAAGTCGGTGTTCAAGATACGTGGATTGTCATCTTCGCTGACGGTGAAATATGGATCATCGTCAGAAGAGCAAGAAGACAAGGTAGATGTACCAGCCAGTGCGAAACCCACGGCTAAGAGCATCATCATAGCCTTCAAGACTTTTCCCTTATATTGTTTCATTGTCTTATTCATCATTAATTATTCTATTTATTGTCCTATAAAACTCAACATTTAACATTAAGCATTAAACACTACTCACTGTATCCCTTTCCGAATGGAGGATTGAAGTCTGGCTGAAGGTTTACATCAGCCTTGTCCCACCAGAGGCGCTTGTGCCAGTTGTCGGTACCCCCCATGCGGTCGATGGCAGCCTTGTAGTTGGCATTGTTGTACTGAGCTTCCAACTCAGGATACTGCAAGCGGACAGGCATTGACCAATCGGAATCCGTATAAGTGAAACCATTCTTGGTCAAGCGGTCACGATTCAAGATGGCAGGATAGTCAGAGCGGCGCATGTTAGCCCAACCCTCAGAAGGGTTCATCATGTGGAGAATCCAAGCCTGGGTGTTGATGGTCTCCTTAGGATTGTCACCCAACTTGTTGTTGGCAATGAACTCATTGATCTCATCCTCAGAAATCTTGTTGGACGTGAGATAGTAGTTGTTGAGCAACTCCATGCTGGCACGAACACCAGCCTCGTAGTGACTCTCAGCATCACCACCACCTACATTCCAACCCTTGGTGGCAGCCTCAGCCTTGAGGAACTCTACCTCAGCATAGCTCATCAAGTCGCCAGGACAAGAAGGCATCTCGAAGTCGATGTTCAGGCAAGGACGACTAGCTCGGGCTATATAATCAGAGTTGGCATAAGTGTTCTCGTCTATCTCTGCATACTTCTTCAAAGTAGGAAGGTCATCCAACGTAGGTGGATTCATCCAGTCTGTGTACCAGGCTGCACCAGGGTTGCAAGGCTCCTCACCGAGGTTCTTGCTCTGGAAGTAAGCCAGGAAATCATCGGTCAAGTCGATGTTCTGCTCCTTGTCTGGCTTCACCTGACTACGCTTGATGTTGTAATAGTGGCGACAGATGCGATAGAGACGAGGGTCGTTGGTATTCTGCAACTGATAGAACAAGGTAGAGCATACCATGGTAGGCGATGTGGCATCCTGACCATAGAGTATCTCTCCCAAGGCATTGGCACGGAAATCGTAATCGTTGGCTCCATCATAATAGGTAAATGGAGCATCAGCATACTTGATATAAGCATCATCTGCTGCACTGGCGATAGCACCGGCAGCCACAGCCTTCTCAAACTCCTCCTTTGCCTTCTGTGGATTAACATCGGAAATGCGCATGGCATAGCGCATACGGAGTGCATTGGCATACTTCTTCCACTGAGCTACATCACCACCCATGCTGGTGACATCACCAGAAATGTGGTCGGTACCTGTGCCAAGCTGCTTCTCGCAAGCGTCAAGTTCATCGAAGAACCAGCTGTAGAGTTCCTCTACGGTATCATACTTAGGGGTGGAGATACCTGAGATATAACCCAGACCTGCCTCCGAACAAGGCACGTCACCGTAGGTATCTGCCAAAACTGCCGTGAGATAGACACGGTGGATACGAAGTGCCGCATTCAAGTTTGCCTTGTCAGCAGAATTGTGGATGGCATCCACAAGGTTCTTGATACTGATTTCATAATAGCGGTCCCAAACTCGACGGGACATATCATCTTCTCTGAAATTAGAACCAGCGTAATTGGTTACATTCCAACCACCAGCGAAATACTGTGGAAAACCAGATATATAGTTACGGTAGGTATCCATCAGACTGAAGTCACCGTAAGTCTGCAACAAAGCTGTTGTCAACTGTGCGTTAGGGTCGAGCTCGTTCACCTTGGTCTTGTCGGTATTGATGTTGCTCAAGGTATCATCAGAGCAAGAAGTCATCGCAGTGCCGGTTGCCATCAGGGCGAAAGCCATCATCAGGCTGCTCTTACCTATATATTTCTTGATTATATTGTTCATTTTCTTACCTTATTATATATTAGAACTCTTCTAAAGAAATTTATTCATTTTTTCGAGACTAGAACTTCACGTTCACGTTCAAACCATAACTCTTGCGAGATGGCAGGGAACCATATTCCAGACCGAGACCTGAGGTGTTGTAGCTGGAGTCTGGGTCGATGTTAGGAATGTTCTTCCAAACAATGAATGGGTTACGAGCCACGAAGGATACGGTCAAGCCCTTGACATACTTGCCCAGGATGCTCTCTGGGAAGGTATAGCCGAAAGTAATCTCACGTAACTTCACGTAAGAATTGTCGTAAACGAAGGCACTCTGCACGCCATTTGCCACATGCTTCCAGTAATCTTCAGGGTTCACGGCGATGTCGTTCTTGCGATAAGTACCGTCGCCATTGTCGATGACACCCTCTACGACAAATCCCTTGCAGTTACCTGCTTCACGCCATGCGGCAAGGTCCATACCCGAAGCCTTGCGAGCCTCCTCGGAAGTGTACCACTCCTCACGGCCTGCCAATGTTCCCTTTGCCTTACCTGTCTGGTATGCAGAACGCATGGACATAGAGTAGATGTCGGCACCTACCTTCACATCGAAGGATGCAGAGAGGCGGAAGTTCTTGTAGCTGAAGGTTGAGTAGAAACCACCTGTCCAGTCCCAAGTAGAGTTACCGATGGTCTTGACCTTCTGGTCAATCTTTGGAAGACCAGTAGCTGCATCGACAACCACCTGTCCCTTGTCGTTGTAGAGGAAGTCGTGTCCACGGATAGCTCCATAGTTCTCGCCAACCTGAGCACCTACTGATACACCGCACCATGTGGCCTTGGCAAGCTCAAAATAGTCCATGCCATCTACGAGCGACTTCACCTTGTTGGTATTCTTCGAGAAGTTGACACCCAAGTCCCAAGCGAAGTCCTTGATCTGCAAGGCACGGGCATTGAGGGCAATCTCGACACCCTGGTTCTGAATCTCACCGGCATTGATGAGGCGGTAAGCATAGCCAGAGGTGGTGGTTGAAGCCAAACTCAAAATCTGGTTCTTGGAGTTCTGGTTGTAATAGGTGGCATCCAAGCCCAAGCGTCCGTTAAGGAACTTCATCTCCAAACCTACCTCGTAAGAACCTGTCATTGTAGGCTTCAAATCCTTGTTCGGCTGTGTTGAGTTGGCTATCATACCGATGGTATAACCCGAGTAGCTGTACTTGCCCGTGGTATAGTTGAGTGCCAACAGGTATGGATCGGTATCGCTACCTACCTTTGCCCAAGAGGCGCGAATCTTACCATAATTGATGAACTTCTTGTTCTTGATAAACTCAGAGAAAACCAAACTACCCGATACAGATGGATATACGTATGTATTATTATTTGTAGGGAGCGTAGACGACTTATCGCCACGGAGGGTTCCCTCCAAATAGTAAGTATGCTTGTAGCCAAGGCTTGCGCTGGCATAGAGAGAGCTGATCTGTTTCTTGTACATGCTCTCACGAGTGTTCTGTTCCTGATAGTTCATGATATTCTGGATGCCATTCATCTGCTGGTTAAGACCGACGTTGGTAGTGGTCTTGTTGTTCACCTTGAAGATGTTACCACCAGCGGTAGCGTTGACATCGAAGTCGCCCCATGAGTTGTTGTAGAGGGCGAGTATCTCGGCATTAAGTGTGCGGTTGTTGAAGATTTGGTCGGTAAGCTTTCCGGCAGGAGTTCCTGGAGTTGTCTTGGCGATGAAGTCCTCGAAGTTCATGCTGTTGATGTCGGTACCGATGGTACCCTGCAACTTCAGGTGCTTGTCGATGTTCCAGATGGCCTTACCCGTAAAACGGAACACGTCCTTGTCGGATGTATTGCTGTTCTTATAGAGATCCCAGTATGGATTCTTGTTATACTGGTCGTTACCATTCCAGTTGGAGTAGTTGCCGTCGGCATCCTCATAGTGCTTCAACCAAGCCTGGTCATAGGTACCCGCCAGGGTCATGAGGTTCTTACCCACGTTGCTCTGAGAGTCACCAAGGGCAGGACGGTTCTTTACCTTCTCACGAGTATAGTTGGCGGTGAAGTCGAAGTCAACAGGACCAGCTGAGGTATTCACACGGAGGTTGAAGTTGTCACGACTCATATTGGTATTTGGCAAGATATCCTTGTTGCGCATATCGGTAACAGAGAAACGCATACCCGTCTTACCGGAATTCACTGAGAGGATGGCAGAATTCTGAGTGGTGAAACCTGTACGGAAGAAACCAGAAGCATTGTTAGGATGCATCATGAATGGACGTTCCTCGCCATCGAAATACTTGAACATGAAGTCATCGGCCTTAGGTCCCCAACTGGCATTGGTACCAGAAGTGCTCGAATTAGGAAGCTCACCATTGTAGCCAGCACCATATATCTCCTGGATGTCGTCCCATTTAGCCAACTGAGTATCGATAGTATAAGAACCATTGTACTCCACGGAAATTCTATCCTTCTCCGCCTTCTTGGTCGTAATCAAGATAACACCATGGGAAGCACGGCTACCATAGAGGGCAGAGGCAGCAGGACCTTTCAATACGGTCATCGTCTCAATGTCATCAGGATTGATGGCAGAGATACCATCACCGAGGTCATAGCCACCAGCTTCACCAGCACTGCCAAAGTTGGTATTATCCAAAGGCACACCATCCACCACGTAAAGAGGCTGGTTATTGCCTGCCATTTCTGTATTACCACGAAGAAGCACGCGGGTAGAACCAGAAGCACCGCCAGCGGTGTTCTGCACAACGAGACCAGCCACCTTACCTGAAAGAGAGTTGATGACGTTGGTTTCCTTCGCCTTGGTGAGTTCCTCACCTTTAACCTCCTCCAAGCCATAGCCCAAAGCCTTGCGGTCACGCTTGATACCAAGGGCGGTAACAACGACCTCATTCAAGGCCTTACCATCCTCTTGCATCGTGATTTTCATGCCATTAGCAGCTTTCACGGTCATCGTCTTGTAACCGATGTAGCTCACTTCGAGCGTTGCTCCAGGCTTGCAGTTCAACGTAAAGTTACCATCTATATCGGTAACGGCACCGTTGGTTGTACCAGCCACCTTCACGCTAGCACCAATCAAGGTTTCGCCAGTGGCATCCACCACTGTACCCTTGATGCCTTGGTTCTGCTGAACGCTCATCGCAGCATTGTTCAACTGGGCAGCGAGAATGGCAGAAGCAGGCATCCACATCAAACCTGCACCGAGCAGGCCGAGAAACATAGTTTTCTTTCTCATAATTGATATTTTTGTTTTTAGTTTAACATTATTCTTTCCCAAAGATTCCTTCGAGAATCCAAGGAGCATTCACCTTCATACTCTTGAAACGGTCGAAGATGCCATACTTCTCAGAGCCGTTGCCGAAGTGGTTGTTGTCCCAAACGAAAGTAGAGAAGCCTCGTTTGCGAGCCTCCGTAGTCAAGAACTTACAGTAGTAGGTCATGTTTTCATGCACTTTCTCTGAGTTTGACTTATAGTGATCGGTTACTCCCCACTCTCCTATTACGATACCCAGTCCTTTGTTGCTCCAGGTATTCACCGCCTTGTCGAAGAAATCCGTCATCGTCTTCTCGTTTTCTGCAGGTATCTTGCCAGCATCCTTGTAGGCATCACCCCAGTAATCGTAGGTGCAATCGCCGGCGTAGCTCCATGGCTGATAGTAGTGAAATTCCACACTCATATAGTTGTTGCCATTGCCTTCGGCATCCTTCGGAATGATGAAATCTCCATTCTCTATGCCAAACCATGGGTTACAAACGTAAGTCTGTAAGATGAGGTGGCGCTTGGCATTGTTGCCGCCTGTGGCACGAACCATATCCACGAATATCTGATTGTAAGCATTCTGCACTTCGAGGTTCTCGGCAGTAGGCTTGCCCCAGTTGTCCCTGATGTGAACCTCATTGGTACCGGCGAAAGCCAAACGACTGTCATAATTGGCAAACTCAGAGGCGATATTCATCCAGAGGAGCGCAAGCTTCTGGCAGTTTTCTTCCTTATATTGATAGGTAGGACGACCTTCGAGCCATTTTTCATGATGCACATTGATGATAACCTTCAAACCGTTGTCAAGGCACCAGCCCACCACCTCCTTGATACGGGCAATCCAAGCCTTGTCGATGCTCATCGCCTGAGCGTTGGTAATGTGGCACTGCCAACGGATTGGAATACGGATGGCATTGAAACCTGCCTTCTTCACGGCTTGTATCATCTTCTTGGTAACAACGGGATTGCCCCAGGCTGTCTCTGCATGGATAGAACCATCAGGGTTGCCAATCTGCATCGACTCACCATCCTGTCCAGGAGCTGAGCACTCGAATTCATTGCCAAGATTCCATCCCACAACGTCTTTATTCCATTGCTGGGCAGTAGGTATGGATTCGCCTACGCCATCAGAACCGTTGGATGAGTGCAACGTACTTGCTTCGCATGAGAAACATGTGAAGACGCCTATTAAAAAGAGGCTAAATTTCAAAAAGTTCCTTTTCATTTTTATGTTTATATTGTTATTGTTTCGTTTTTTAAATAACTGTTTAACTTACGTAACAGAATCTGGTTGCAAAGATAAAGAAAAGGAACTTTCAGAGGGTTAGATAACAAACAAAAAAGGTTTCAATTCAGACATATCGTCTAAACAGAAACCTTTTCTTTGAATTTAAAACTCTAATTTACAGATACTTACTTGGAGAAACTCCAAAGTGCTTTTTAAATACAGTACTAAAGTACTTCACATTTACAAAACCGGCTTTCACAGATACATCCAGCACACTATCCCCCTGTTTCAGGAAGATTGCAGCCTGCTCCAGACGTATCAAACGCATAAAATCCTGCGGACTTTGGCCCGTAAGAGTCTTCAGCCTACCATAGAAAAGCGTTCTGCTCATCGCCATCTCTCTACAGAGTCGGTCGATATTAAAGTCAGTGTCGCTCAGATGAGCCAACACCAAACGGGTAGCTTTATCTACAAAAGCCTGGTCTTGTGGATCCAGAACAGCTTCTGCCACATTTTCGAATGGCTGGCCTTGCTTATTCAAGACAGTATCATCCTTTTTCTCTTCAGAAACTCCAGTAGGTTCCAAGTGTTCATAGGAAGAATCAGAACCCACAATCTGCTCGGAAGAAGCAGACTCAGAAGCAACCTCTCCTCTAACAAGAGCAAGGCTTCTGTCCATATAATACTGACTCAACCGGCGACGATTCTTCAAAATACTAGCAACCTTACTCGCAAGAATAGCAGTATCGAATGGCTTGGCTATATAGTCATCAGCACCAAGTCCGAGTCCCTCTATCATAAAGTCACGACCAGCCTTAGCAGTCAGCAGGATAACAGGCAGCCATGATGTTTCCTTATTTTCCTTGATGCTGCGACAGAACTCATCTCCGTGCATTCCCGGCATCATGACATCAGAAACAACGATATCACATGCCCCGCCCTCTTTCAAATATTTCAAGGCAGCCTCTGCACTCTCCACATCAACTACCTGATAAGAATCACCAAAAGTCATTCTGATATATTTGCGAAGATCTTCATTGTCATCGACAAAAAGAAGTGTATCTGTTGAAACATCAGCATCCTGCAGAACCGCAGAAGACACAGTCTGGCAAGTTTCATCATGCTTATCTTCAGCTAAAGAAGATTCAGTTGCAACATTTTTCTTTTCTCCTACAAGCCGGACAGAAGAATCTGTTACATTACCTAATGGCACCTTCACACAGAAAGTAGTACCCTTTCCTTCCTCACTTACGAAACTAAGCTTTCCTCCTAATTTCTCTACAAGTTTCCGTGTAAGCATCAGTCCTAATCCACTTCCCATTTCCTGAGAATTTATCGCATTAGAAGCCCTGAAGAAGGTCTTGAAGATACTCTTAATTTCGGCCTTTGGAATACCTATACCTGTATCACATACATGAATCATAGCCATCTTACCTTCAACAGAAGCCGACAACGTAACCTTTCCACCTTGAGGTGTATATTTGATAGCATTCGAGAGAAGATTTTCCAATATCAGATCCATCATTTTGACATCAGAATGAATCTGTTGCTGCGGACACGTTTCAATACACTGTTGAATATGCTTCTCCTGAGCTGCCAATACAAACTTTTCCAACTGCACACGTAAAAGCATCGGCAATTCTATATCTTGCAGGCGAACCTGTTCGGCAGACTGCTCTACCTTTTGGAAGTCAAGCAATTCTGTAACCATCTTCAATAGTTTGTTGCCGTTGCGATGCGCCATATCCAAGAATCCACGGCTTTTCTCACTCAAGCTGGAATCATTAGCCAGATTATCAAGAGGAGCCAACACGAGACTCAAAGGAGTACGTATGTTATGGGCAGTATTAACGAAGAAATTGATTTTCTCATCATAATACTTTCGCTGTAAGCGCTCTTTGTAATACTGCCAGACAAAATATAAGATGGCAGCAAAAATACAGAGATAGATAATCCATGCCCACCAGGTATTCCACCAAGGTTGGGCTATATGAATTTCCAAAGTTGTTTCTCCCAATTCTCTACCATTACTTCTGCAAATAGCCTTTACATGAAGCACATAGCTGCCCGAAGGCAAATTTACAAATCGTGCCAACTGATTAGAAGATGGTTTACTCCAATTACGGTCGTATCCTTCCAAATAATATTGATATTGAATATCATACTGGTATTGATAATTGATACTCTCGAAAGAAACAACCAGCGTATTCTCATTATGGCTAAGTTTCAATTTGCCTTCCTTCAACATTTCAAAGAGACATTCATTCCAGTAATCGGAACGTTCGACACCTTCAACCTCAACACTATGAATACGAAGTGGAGCGGCATAATTCAAACCTTTGGCAAACATAGGAGTCAAAGCGACAACTCCATCGTTGCTGCCAAAAAGCACCCTGCCATCTGAAGTACACGCAACAGACATCCGGTTATACTCACGTTCCATTCCCTTAAAGATATTGAGGTTTACTATCTTCCCCTGTTTCATGAACGCCAATCCTTTATCCGTACTGATCCACAAATTGCCATTAATACCTTTTATAAGTCCATAAACAGTATTAGAAGGCAAAGCGTCCTGATTAGTATAACGCTTAAACTTCTTTGTCAGGAAATCATAATCATAGAGTCCTCCTCCATCCGTTCCGATCCAGATATGACGGGAATCCTGAAAAGCCATACTGTTGACAAACAAATTAATGTCTTTTTCGGGATATTGTTCAGGATAAAAGAAACGACGAGGATGCAAAGGTTCACGCTTATCAATCAAATAGCCTCCATGCGAAGTTCCTACAGCAATAAAACGCTTATCCAGTGATTCCGTGATGCATTGCACTTCGTTGACAGGCAGATAGAATACCGACTTTCCCGTTCCATTCAAATTATATTTATCTGAAGGGAAGCAAGCCATATCTCCATCCAAACATCCCACCCAAATATTACCATCGCTATCAGTAAAAAGACTGAATACGTAATCACTCTTCAACATTCCTGTTTCCACAGAATAAGCAGGCATACTAGTGCCATCAGCATGAACCTGATATACGCCATTACCATAGGTACCAACCAGAATTCTGCCGTCTACAGTCTGACAAATCGTAAGCGCCACCTTATTATATAATCCATGATACCAAAGACGAGTCTGCGCATCATAAACACTTACTCCTTTATCTGTGGCATACCATATTTTCCCATCACGGCTTTGGAAAACATCGTTCACACAATTGTCTATCAGTGATTGATTGTTGAGATATTCATGTGTGATATATTCCAATGTATGTTTCATCGGTATTGCCAAATCTACTCCTCCCGAGTAAGAGCCTGTCCATAAATCGCCGAAACGATCGCAGCACAAGGTATATAATCCATTACCATTCAACACGTTACCCGAACGTCCGTCTGTATCAAGCAAGAGTCTGGTTTGTTTATTCGAACTGTCATAAGCATATATTCCTGCTCCATCTACAGCCATCAGAAGAGTCTGCTTATCATATAAAATGATTGAACGTACTGGAATTTTAGGAATGTTTTGCAAAGATTGGAAATCAGCAGATTTTATCAGCTTCCAAGTACGATCATCCATCACTTTAACTCCTTCGTGAAAAGTACCCAGCCAGATACGATGTCCCACAATATCATGATAAGAGGATACTACAGAACTGCCACTAATCTTCTTTTCTAACTTCCGGGCAGACATCGAATAGCAATAAACATCTTTAAATGTTCCTATCAAGAGTTTCTGACCTATAAATTGGATATGATTAATATAGGTATTTTTCAATACAAACCTACCCTTAGCTGTCTCCCGAACTATCTCCTTTCCATCAGTAGCTGCTGACAAGCAATAAATGCCTCTATCCATAGCTAACCAGAAATTACCCTTTTCGTCTACCAACAGTTCGTTCAACACGATACTTCCACCTAAAATTTTCTGAAGATTACATTTCAAGACAAATGTATCTTTCCTCTTATCATATATATACACCTTTCCCTTGTTGTCGTAGGCGTAAATCAGATGTTGCGCATCCTTAGTCAGTTTAATACATCTACCACTAGCATCACTATACGGCATCTCTGTGTATAAAGTATAATTGGTTACTTGTTGCCCATTATATCGGTCAACTCCACGCTTAGTACTTATCCACATGGCACCATCCTCTGCCTCGACAATAGAATAAACTCGAGGGCTGGAAAGACCATTGTCAGCATTGAGATTGGAAAGCATGAACATATTTCTGGAAACATGCGCATATGCCTGAAGAGCCGATGCCAACAGCAGCAATATAATTAGAGTACAGGATTTATATCGTTTCATAATTCTTTCATTGATCTTATTTGGGGACAAAGATAATACAAAAAAATGAAAAACAAATAGAATAATGAGATAAAATGAAAAAAATCTATTATCTTTGCAAGATATTAATATAAAGATATAGACTATGATCAAAAGATTATTATCCTTTCTAGACGCATCGCCAGTGAATTTCCTGGCAGTAAAGAATATCTCCGAGGAATTGGAGAAGAACGGGTTCCGCCGTATGAACCCACAGGAGCCTTTGGGCAAGATTGAAGCGGGTGAAAAGTTCTTCGTTACCAAGAACGACTCTTCCATCTACGCCTTCCAAATCGGAAAGAAGTCTTTGGCAGATGCCGGTTTCCACATGATCTGCGCCCACTGCGATTCGCCTACCTTCCGCATCAAGCCAAATGCTGAGATGCTTTGCGAGGGCGGTATCGTAAAACTGAACACCGAGGTGTATGGTGGTCCTATCATGTCAACCTGGTTCGACCGTCCCCTCACTTTGGCAGGTAGAGTTATCGTGAAGGGCGAGAATGCGATGAATCCCCAGACGCTCCTTCTTCATGTGAAGCGCCCATTGCTGCAGATCAGCAATCTCGCTATCCACTTCAACCGTCAGGTGAACGATGGTGTGAAGTTGAGCAAGCAGAAGGATGTACTCCCTATCCTCGGCATCATCAATGATGAACTGGAGAAGGGTAACCTCCTGATGAATGTGATAACCAACGAACTGAATATCCAGAAAGAGGATGTTCTTGATTTCGATCTCTATCTGGCTGATGCCACTCCAGCCTGCACCTTCGGTGTACACGATGAGTTTATCTCTTCAGGCAGACTCGATGACCTGTCTATGTGCTGGGCTGGTGTAGAGGCGATGATTGCAGCTGATGCCAATGATACCACCCAGGTTCTCGCCATCTTCGATAATGAAGAGACGGGGTCTCAGACCAAACAGGGAGCAGGAAGTCCATTCCTTTCATATATGCTCCAGCGCATCGCCCTGGCACAGAGCCATACAGAAGAGGCTTATTATCAGGCAGTAGAGCGTGCCTTCATGATTTCAGCCGATAATGCGCATGCCTGGCATCCTAACTATAGCGAAAAATTCGACCCTACGAATCATCCTAAGTTGGGCGGTGGTCCGGTCATCAAGTTCAATGCAGCCCAGAAGTATGCGAGCGATGCTGTATCAGCAGCCATCTTCGCCAACATCTGCGATGCAGCCGGTGTACCATGCCAGCGTTTCGTAAACCACAGCGATGTAGCAGGTGGCAGCACATTGGGCAATATCCTCGCCTCTTCCATCCCATTGAAGGGTGTGGATATGGGCAATGCCATCCTCGCCATGCACAGTTGCCGCGAAACCGGTAGCGTTATCGACCATGAATATTGCGTGAAGGCTTTCACTAAGTTCTATCAGTTGTAAGCAATCCCGATTTATCTCTTCACTCTTCACCTTCTCGCCCGTAACCCCTCTGTTTATCGGGGTTTCGGGAAGTGAAGAGTTTTCTTTATCTCTTCACCCACTCTTCACCCCTCTTCACCCATATAGAAATACACTATACGCAATATGGGGAAAAAAAGAGGAAAAAGCATGGCGGTTTGGGAAAATAATCGTAAATTTGCAATTGGAAAACAAAGATTAGGAATTATGATAGAGACTAACGATAGAATATTGCCGGTAGGCATCCAGTCTTTTGAGGAAATCAGAAAACAAGGATGTCTATATGTTGACAAGACAGATATCATCTGGCAACTTGCCAACAGGGGAAAAAAGTATAATTACCTGAGCCGTCCACGCCGCTTTGGTAAATCCGTTCTTGTAGATACGCTAGAAGCCTACTTCATGGGCAAGAAGGAACTCTTTGAGGGGTTGAAGATTATGCAGATGGAGACGGAATGGGTGAAGCGACCTGTCATCAGACTGGATATGAGTCGTGCGGGCGCAGAGCCGGAAAGTCTGAAAGGTTATCTAGACTATACCTTTCAGGAATATGAATCTTTGTATGAGATAGAAACAAGAGGTAATTCTCCGTTAGCTACTCGTCTGATAGAAATTATAAAGACTGCATACAACAAAACAGGTTTGCAGGTGGCCATTCTCATCGATGAATATGACTTTCCATTGCAGCATTCCTGGAAAACTCCGTTATACGAAAAATGTACGGCAATATACAGAGACGTATTTGTCATTCTCAAATCTATGGACAAATTCGAAAACTTTGTTTTTATCACAGGCTGCACCAAATTTTCGCAATTCTCCCTAACCTCAGGTCTCAACAATTTGAGTTTCATTGGTTTTGATTCAGAATATGCTGCTCTATGTGGTATCACAAAAGAAGAAGCTATCTGTTATTTCAAACCGGAAATCAACAAATTGGCTGCATGTAAAGGATGGACATTCGATGAAGCTGCTATGCAACTGTCTTCTTATTATGGTGGCTATCACTTCTGTAGCAGAAACAAGATTGATGTATTCAATCCTTTCTGTCTTATCAATGCATTGGCAGATTCAGATTTGAAGAACTATTGGTTTTCATCCGGGACATCGCCACTACTCTCTAAGTTTGAAGATGATATTAAAAAGAGGTTGAAAGATTTCGAGTATTGTCCGATAATTAGCGATACACTGGAGACTTCTGATGTGACTGATGGTGGAGCAGAACTTGTCCTCTATCAGACAGGCTATCTCACGATTAAGGATTATATGATGGGAATCTATATTCTAGGATTCCCTAATTCTGAGGTAAAAAAATCACTTTATGAGACGATATTGCCAGCACTTACTTCAGAAGCTGAGCAATAACGGTGGCGTGGATGCTGCCACGGAACAGATAAAAGCCAAGCAGTATGCCGAGCCATTCAAGGCTGACAAGAGAAAAGTAATCGCCCTTGCCATAGAGTTGGATGATAAGGGAAAAGGATTGGTAGATTGGAAGGAAGCATAAGGAAGAAAGCGGAAAAAGCCCCCGAAGCGTATAGCTCCGGGGGCTTTTTGTTCAGCAGCAAACGCCAGCATATAACTTATCTATAGGGAATATCAAATCCCAATTTTTTCCCCAAACGATATTTCCAAACTCTATCTTGAACTTTTTGAATTTGTTTTCATTCAAGTAAGAGTTATATTGCGGATGTGGGTGATTTCTAATAAAAGCCCCAACATCTATCGTCTTAACAGTGTCATCATTAAAGTGTAATTCAACTTTTAATGGTGCCACATATCTTGCAGAAACAATACTTAAGTTCATAATTTCTTCGTTATTTTAGTTGAACGTATTCTTTTCTTATAAATAAAGAAGTTTACCCATTTATCAACTATATTCTTATAGTACTTCTTCACAAAGGCCTCTGCTGTAGCAACCTCCTTTTTTAACCTATCTTGATTGCAAAGTTACGACTTTATTTTGAAAGTGCAAAGAAAATAGGAGAAAAGTTTCGGAAAAAATGTTGTGGATGTTCATGAACTTACCTATCAACATGATACCTAGAAAGCGGAAAAAGCCCCCGAAGCGTAATAGCTCCGGGGGCTGTTTATTTTGCCCCCAGGCATCAGATGTGCTGCCTGGGGGTACGATGGAGAATCAGGGGCTAGTCGGCCCAAATTCTCTTATTAGTTTCATTATCCCAGAAATCCTTCACTTTTTCGTCGCTGTAATCCTCATCTCCCGCCTTCTGGATAACAGAGCCGGCGAGGATGGCTGTGGTTTCCATTTCCATGACGCTAACCACTGGCTTGATATATCTTTTCTTTTTCATATCTTTTTTTATTACTATTTTTTATTACTTGATGACAACCTTCATGGTCTTGCCACCACGCTTCACGATATTCACGCCCTTCTGCAGATCCTGGAGGCGATGTCCCTGGAGGTCGTAGTATTCTGCCTTGCCATCTGCTGTATCTGCTGCATCTGCTTCAAGCTGCTTGATGGCTGTGGTGCCATCGCCGATGCGGATGCTGAACATTCTGGCACCAGCTACAGGAGCAGAAGATTTATCTTCCATGTAAGCACGGAAAGGTTTACTGCCCACAAACTTTGTTGTTGTTTTCTCCAACAGCTTGGCTGGGTTCATCAGCTTGTCGCCCTTCACGATGTAGCAGTTGTTATCAGCATCCTTGCTGAACACCTTCTGGGTATAGAGTCCCTGGAGCTGATAGTTGCCATTAGCTGTTTCTGCAGTCTTTACTTCATTTGCAATCTCCTTGTTGGCTACAGTGAAGCTGAGCATTGTTTCTCCATCCTTCATCTTGATGATAACAGGAGTACCAGCAGCGATGTTAGTCTCTATCTCTTCGAGTTCTACGGTTTCTGTAACATCATCAGCTGAAAGAAGCTTGAAGGCACGGAAGTTCTGATTTTCGAGCGATACCTCGAATGGCAGGCAGAGCGTAGCCCATGTAGTACCTTCCTTCATCTTGCGGCTGTAAGATGCAGCCTTGGCTGCGAATGGCTCGTAAGCCACGAAATCCTTATCGTCGTCAAGAACGAGATTATCCGTAGCAAGAGGTTCTCCCGTTGCTCCTATCTTCTCATCGCCATAATACTGATTGCCATCAGACTGACTACCAGACATACGAACGTGATAAACACTACGCCGAGAATGAGGCAGATATAGAAACGCCCTCTCCTGATGAAATCACCCAAGCTGAAATGACACATCGGGTAATCATCAAGATAGGTCCTATATTCCCTCACCATGACATTAATCATGATGCCAACATAAATGAGGAGAAACAAAGCTACTATCAGGATAGCCTGTTCTTCTTTGGCAAATGAATCTATTATACTTTTCATGGTGCAAATATAGTGTTTTTCTTTGAAACAAGGTGTCGCATTCCCCCACATAGGTGTCGCATTCCTACAAAAAAGGTGTCGCATTCGTGGGGGAATGCGACACCTAATACATACTTTTTAACAATTTTTCTCTCTCCAAGCCGTAGGAGAACAGCCTTCTTTCTCTTTGAACATGCGATAGAGATAGGAGCGTGAAGAGAAGCCACATTCGGCAGAAATGATGTCATTACCGAAGTCGGGGTTATCCAACATCATCTTCTTGGCAGCCTCAAAACGCACCTCGGCAAGCCAGAGGCGGAAGGTGGTATTGAGACAGGATGAGAGGTAGCGCGACAACTCGTTCTTGGAGATGTTCAGCGAGCGTGACAGGGTGAACATGTTTACTGTGGTGTCTTTATAGCCCAACTCTTCGCACCACTTGTCAAGCTTCTCCTTGATGGCTGCCTGACGCTCCTGAGAAATTGGCTGTAAGTTTTCTTTACTGTCTGTATACTCTGCATTCTGCCTATCGGAGCTCTCCAAAGATACCCCCTTTCTAATTGAAATTAGCCAATTAAATTTCGCATTCAATTAAAATAATCAGCAAAATTCTTGGCTGTTTTAAATAAAAGTTGTAGTTTTGCATTTGGAATAATATAAATATGTATGATATGACAACATTAGCTATTTATAAATTGTGGAGTTTCTTGCAGTCCCTTCCTTTGACAGCAAGTAATGAGCGTTGGTTGGCCGAACGTCTGTTGGAGTCAGCTAATGCTAAGTCTGTTACAACTGTAAAGAAGCAAGAGAATGCGTGGGCTAACTATCAGCTTTCGCCCGAAATACTTAAGATGACGCTTAAGAATCGTAAGCAAGTTTCAGATGCGATAGATGACTCATTATATGAATCTTTAGAAGAAAAATACAACTTTATGTTTCTGCTATAACATTTGTCAATGCATTTTTTATCTTGCGCAAATCTTATTCTCGGGAAGAGTTGTATCAATCTATGTTAGGTCTTGCGTCTCTTTGTGAAATAACGGATGTGGATAAGGAGATTATAAAGAAGTGTCTATCATTTGAACGTAAAGATTTTGAGGATAGCGTGCAATATGAATCTGCTTTGCTCCATCAAGTAGATGTGATAGTAACAAGAAATGTAAAGGACTTTAGGGATTTTGCAGAAAATGTGCAGACTCCTGCTGATTTTTTAGAATCGATATTAGTTTAAAATAAGAAGGCTCAGGAAGGAAGAAAATGGTAAAAGCCCCCGATGCGTATAGCACCGGGGGCTTCCTGTATTATGCCGTTAGGCGTTATAATGACTGTTAATCACCATAATACCAGTCATCTTCCAATTCTGGTCTGCCACTGTCACCTTTTCCTTGCTGCATAGTAGATGCTGCAAGGAGGGTGCAAGAGGTGATGTTTACCACCTGTATCTCTGGCTTTGTATATTCTTTCTTTTTCATATCCTTTTGATTTTAAAATTCTTTACTTAACCATGATTTTATAAGTCTTGCTGCCACGCTTCACGATGTTCAGACCCTTCTGCAGACCATTGGTACGACGACCATTCGCATCATAGTATTCTGCATTGGCATCGTTGCTGATAGCGTTGAGGTTGTCAATGACAGTAGTGCCATCACCCTTTCCGATGCTCAGCATGGCTGCTCTTGCCTGAGATGCTGTGGTTGGATGGATGTATGCACGCATCGGTTTGATACCCACGCCCTTGCTATTGCCATCTTTTTTCAACTCAGAGACAAGCCAGAACTTATCCTTGCCGATGATGTAGTCGGTGTCTGTAAGACCCTGATTGTCTTTGCCGCCAATCTTGGTGAATGAACCTACGAGGTTGACTTCTTTGTTTGTTCCAGCTACTGGCTTGATAACGAGGTCTGCATTTTGTGCAGAAATTTCGAGCTCCGGCACACCCTCATTTATCTTGAAGAGCACCGGAGTACCGGCAGGAATCTTTGCTCCTTCTTCATAACTCTCAAGAGTGATGCAATCATTATCATTGTCAATACCTGTGAGACTATAGAACTTACATCCTGTTTCCTGGCTCTGGGCAATGGCGAAAGGCAAGCAGAGCGTTCCCCATGCGGTGCCAGCATTCATTGTGCGGTTGTAAGATGCAGCCTTGGCTGCGAACGGCTCGTAAGCTACGAAGTCCTTGTTGTCGTCAAGAGCGAGGTTCTCCGCAGTAAGAGTTTCTCCCGTTGCACCTATCTTCTCCTCACCATTTTTACCTACCAGCTTGCTGAAATAGCCGGTTTTATAGTTGGCATATTTGGAGTCAATCTCTCTAACGCTATAGTCTTTGAGGTTCGTGCAATATTTGAACATATCATAACCTTCGACCTGGTCCGTTACAAACATTTCGCTGGCGTAGATGGTTGTGAGAGCTGAGCAGCCCTGGAACATAAAATCCATATCCCCCACATTCGCTGTATTGAAGTTAGTGAGGTCGAGAGATTTGAGAGCGGAGCAGCCAAAGAACATATGGTACATATTCGTCACATTCGCAGTGTTGAAGCTAGTGAGGTCGAGCGAAGAGAGTTGACAGTAACCGAACATGGAATTCATATCCGTCACATTCCCTGTACTGAAATTAGTGAGGTCGAGCGAAGAGAGATTTGGACAGTTAAAGAACATACCGCGCATATTCGTCACATTCTCGGTGTTAAGATTCTCGATGCCCTCTATATCTGTCAGTTCAGAGCAGTTACAGAACCAGTAATAACAGCTCGTTGGTCTTGCGTTAGCAAACGAAGCTTCGAAGACCACTTTCTTGATTTCATATCTATGCGTAGACCACCACCCCGGTTCGGATGCTTCCAGATTAAGCGCATAAGCTCCTTTGGGCTTGGAAAGGCCGCGTCTGAATGTAAGCGTTCCTGTACCTTCGTTAAACTCGGCATACTCAAATACAGGGGTAAAATAACCATTCGTGCCGCAGTTGGCGTAGGTGTGGTCTGTCTTGCTGTTATTATACTCTAATATTGTGCCTTTGAGATTCTTGCACAATGCGAACATACCTTCACCCGATTGTACCTTGCTCGTAACAAACTTTTCGCTGGCGTAGATGGTTTTAAGAGCTGAGCAGCCAGAGAACATACAGACCATATTCCCCACCTCCTTTGTATAGAAATTAGAGAGGTCGAGCGAAGAGAGAGCTGAGCAGCCATAGAACATGTAACTCATATCTGTCACAATCGCTGTATTGAAATTCGAGAGGTCGAGCGAAGAGAGAGCTGAGCAGCTCTCGAACATGTAACTCATATTTGTCACATTCGCAGTATTGAACTTAGTGACGTCGAGCGAAGAGAGAACTGGGCAGCGACAGAACATGTAACTCATATTTGTCACATTCGCAGTATTGAACTTAGTGACGTCGAGAGAGGTGAGTTTTGAACAGCCATAGAACATGTAGTTCATATTCGTCACCTTCGCTGTATTGAAATGGGTAACATCTAGCGAGGTGAGAGCTGAGCAGCCATAGAACATGTTACTCATATCTGTCACCTGCTCTGTGTTCAAGTACTTCAAGTCTTTAATTGTTTCCAAGTTTGTTAACCACGCAAAGAAACCCTTCAATGATGTTGGAGCGTACGTTTTGAAACTCTTATCGAAAACGACACTCTTGATAGCTGTGGAATTTATTCCTAAAAGACGGCACATATCGCCCACCGTCGGTTTATTCACTATAACTGCATGGTTTAAATCAAGGCTTTCTATATTGTTCGAAGTGACTTTCTTGAAAGTCAATGTGTTGTTAGACGATTCATAATCTGCGACATAGTCATCAATTGTGACTGATGTTTTCAGATTGTATAAGAATGCGCGATCAGCGTTTGCATCTGAACGATTACCTTTTTTATAAACTAACCTCAAAGAATGTTCGCCTACAGATAATAAAACTTTGTATTCGGTTTGCTTTTTTCCGCTAATACTCAGTTCTTTATTGTTATCTACATAAAAATCAAATAAAGTTTTGTTTTCTTCTGACGAAACGAGAATCTGAGATGTCAGTAATATAGGTTTAGATACATTGAACCTGATGACTGTCTCAGAAGAACTGCCAGGCTTATGATAATTACCAGACATCAGTCCCTTGCTATCCTCAGGAATAGTGAAGCCAAGATTATCCATTCCATCGGCTTTTAAGTCCAGCTTCTGCCAAGGATGATCACCATTGTCAGTAATGGTAACATCGGTTATGCCATCCAAATTATTGAACAAAGGATAGCGAAATTCTGTTGCGCCACATCCAGTACAGATGCCTTCGCTATTGTATTGATGACCTTTGGCGGGAATCTCAAGGCTGGCAGCATCCGTAATCTCGGTAGTAGCATTATCGTCGCTGAAGAGTTTGTTACATACACTGCACTGCCAGTATTCTTTTTTACCAGTTTCTAGACATGTAGCATCTTCCTGCGCATGACGAGTGAGTGTGTGCTTATTTAGCTCATCATCCTTATCTACTTTTACTATGGAATGGCAGATAGAACATTCGTGTGTGGTATAGCCATGCTCAATGCAAGTAGCCTCAACGGTTTTGATAGCTTCGCCAAGGGCGGACGAACCATCGGCATTCTTGTGAGAACAGGTATTGAGTTTGAGTTCAAACTCGCCTACCTGCAATAGGCTTCCCCTATGAATAGCCGAGATTTCCCATTTAAAATATTGATAAGAGGTAGAACATTTGCAGTCGAAGTTGTACGAAGTATAGTTCTTATCCTGGAGCACCTTGTCTTTTTTTACCTCATCGATAAGCTCCCAAGCGTCATCGCTGCCTGTATTGTTACCATAGAGCTTCCATTTCTTCGGATTGCGGCCTCCACATCCAGAATTTGCATTGTCATTACCCGTAGTGATGGTGTAGCCCACAGGAATTCCTGCCTTGCTGGCTTCGAAGATGACATAGGCGCTGCCGCTAAACTTGCAGCACCACTTAGAGAAATTGCCGTCTTCCTTTTTGCCATCAAAGAGATTAGCGTAACTCTCTTTATCGTAGCCTTCAGGATTACCCTCTAAGGCTTTAAACGTTACTGTGTTGTCGTATTCTGTCTGCGCCACCATACGTCCAGGCAGAAGCAACAACATGAGCAACATCAATGGGAACAGGGCAAATCTACAGAACTTTGCCCCCCCACTGTTCATACGGCCGACGTGCGACCCATTGGATTGATTTGAAAAATGTTTCATAATTTAATATTAAATTTGTCATTATATTTTATCAAGAAATTACTGAATACTGATTGCCATCAGACTGACTACCAGACCCACGAACGTGATAAACACTACGCCGAGAATGAGGCAGATATAGAAACGCCCTTTCCTGATGAAATCACCCAAGCTGAAATGACACATCGGGTGATCATCAAGATAGGTCCTATATTCCCTCACCATGACATTAATCATGATGCCAACATAAATGAGGAGAAACAAAGCTACTATCAGGATAGCCTGTTCTTCTTTGGCAAATGAATCTATTATACTTTTCATGGTGCAAATATAGTGTTTTTCTTTGAAACAAGGTGTCGCATTCCCCCACATAGGTGTCGCATTCCTACAAAAAAGGTGTCGCATTCGTGGGGGAATGCGACACCTAATACATACTTTTTAACAATTTTTCTCTCTCCAAGCCGTAGGAGAACAGCCTTCTTTCTCTTTGAACATGCGATAGAGATAGGAGCGTGAAGAGAAGCCACATTCGGCAGAAATGATGTCATTACCGAAGTCGGGGTTATCCAACATCATCTTCTTGGCAGCCTCAAAACGCACCTCGGCAAGCCAGGGGCGGAAGGTGGTATTGAGACAGGATGAGAGGTAGCGCGACAACTCGTATCTGCTGATATCCAACGAACGTGACAGGGTAATCATATTCAGCGACGTATCCCTATACCCCCTGGCAGCACACCATTCATCCAACTTCTCACGGACGATCTTCTTCCGTCTTTCTGAACGCAGTGATTGTAAAGTTTCTTTCTTATCATCAAGTTCTTCATCCTGCAGTTCAGAATCGACAACGTCTTCCACACTTTCCATGGCAGTCCCCTCTTCTTCCTCCTTATCCAAGAGTTCTTCGGTAGGCACGTAATTATAGCCCAAAGCCATGAAACTGAGCGTGAAGAAAAAGACAGCAAGCAGTCCCAGAGGTCCGATTACATATAGAGATTTGGTGGAAAGAACTGCAAAAGGCAGGGCTACTGCAGGGAAAAAGACCATGAATACACTGGCTCGCGCATATCTCACGTAAGGCAGGATATCATAACCAGCCATCACCTCCAGCATTCTTCTGCGCTTTCTGATTTCCACTATTATCATATAGATGCAATAGGCTACGTTGATGCCGAACAGGACTATCATCACATAAATCCAGCTGCCGATATGGAAGTTTCCCCTCTGGATAAAGCCGATGCAGAAGGCAGCCAATATGGCGGCATAAATACTGGCGCAAACGATGTTCATCTTCCGGCGGTTGGCATGCGTTGCCTCGATATTGTAAATGCCAATAGAGATGAGCGAGAAGCAAGGGGGATAGGCGAGCATGTTGAAAACGGCTCCCACAGCAGCGTCTTGAGCCCGGAAGCCCAGAAGCATCTGCATGAGAAATTGTATGGCCAATCCTACCATGGCTCCGATAATCAGCCATCGTGACACTTCATATCGCCGGTTCATCCACTTCATGTGCAATCGGGTAATACCCAGGATGAGGATATTGATAAACATAAATAGAAAACAGGCGAACTGCAATAAATATAATGTATCCATTTCGTTCTTATTTTTGTATTTGGCATCTGCCAAGATTATCGTTAACACGTTAAAACGTATGCAAAAGTACAAATTTTATTTTTAAATGGAGAGGAGAAATGGGGAAAAAGTGAATAAAAGGACGAAAAAAAATGGTTTTATTTATCGGGAACAGCAGACTGGCGAAACTAGAACAGCAGACTAGCGATAGGCAGAACAGTGGGCTGTCTGAGCCAAACAGCGGACGAAAACCGGTTTGCCAGGTTTTTAAATAACCGAAATATCACACCGGTTCCGGCTGATATCAGAAAAGAAGAAGAAAAATTGATTTTACTCTTCACTCTTCACCCAATCGCTGGGAATGCCTTTATATAAAGGGGGTTCGAGAGGTGAAGAGTGGGTGAAGAGAGGTGAAGAGTTACAAAAAACTCTTCATCCTCCGCAACGCCTTTATATAAAGGGGATTCGAGCTATCGGGTGAAGAGTGAAGAGTTTTTGGCTATCTGCCTACTCATATCCTTTATTCTGAACCAACTTGCCATTGAAGGCAAGGCTTCGCTGAGGTATCGGGAAGACGATGGAACAGGACGAGAGAGCGGACTGAACAGAACGGCGAAGATGCGATGACTTGAGGAACTTGCCGAAACGGATAAGGTCCTGACGGTGACAGGTCTCGCCCGCCAGCATAACCTGACGGTCTTCCAGAATATTGGCAAGCGAAGACTTGCGCGCAGGCAAACCGGCATGCGCACGAACCATATTATACTCTGCCCTGCCATCCCCATCGTTGCGCTCCATCGCCTCTGCCTTCATCAGCAACACATCGGTATAGCGGAAACGGAAAAGAGGTTTGGCTGGCCGTGGATGCTGAACAGAATCAGCCTCATCCATCACCAGCGCATCCTTCGGCATCAGATAACGCACAGAACTGTTGAAGATTTCATCCTCCTCTAAACTGCAGCCCTCATCAGCCAGTCTGTTGCAATAGAAGATACAGGTTTCCCAAGCATTCAATATCTTGCTGCGGTTCTCACTCGCCTTGCCGCCCGTAATGAGCGAGGCGCCATCGGCAGTACGCACCATAAATTCCAGATCCCTACCCTTCGGACGCTTCCTGTAACCCTGCGCCCAATCGTTGTACATATAGATTTCAGCATTCAGCGCCAATTTAGCCAGCAGGAAGTTGACCACAGGCTGCGTGATGCGCCCATAATGAGAGCCTTCCTCCAAACTGGACGTCTGAGGAAGATAAGGCAACACCTGCTGCAATTCGCTGAAGATGAAATGGAAGATTTCGCTCCGTTCGCTCTGAGCCGACAGCTTTTCATCGGTAACCGAAGAGCCCGATGCCGGTTCATAGATGAGTGATTCTGCCGAAGACAGGAGTACCGGAATCCTGCCATACAAATCCATCGCCTCATAATACATCATGGCTCTGATGGCACGCACCTCAGCCTTGAACTGCGCCTTCTGGTTATCGGTAAGCCGTACAGACTGGAAATCTATCATATCCAGCGACTTGTTGCACATACCGATAGCCCGATAAAGATATTGCCAGGAAGAATAAAGCTGCTCATCATCAGGAGAAAGAGAAAGCAGACTGTCCAGACGCTGAATATCGCAGATGCCTTCCCCATCTATCGTTCCACCCATAAAATCATATAAAGGAGCTATGGTCGTATCGAATATTTCAGACGCAGAACCATTGCTGCCACCCCCATCGAGCTGATCCTTAGGATGCTCATTCAAGCACGATGAGAATGCCAACAGGGTCAGGAAAGAGATGACCCACGTGAACAAATGTGAAATATATCGTCTCATAACCATATCACATGAAGTTTAGGTTTCAAACTGTCAAGACTGCGAATAACAGCAATCCGACTGCAAATATAAGAAAAAAGAATGATAAAAGGACACAAATATAGTAAAAATCTACGCAAATTTTGCGGTTATCAAATTTATTTGTACCTTTGCACCCGGTTAGCAGAGAGCTAACTAAGGGGTGCTACCGCCGGAAAAGAGAAAAAAGCGGATGCTGAGAATATACCCATCGACCTGAACCAGGTAATGCTGGCGTAGGAAAATAAGGCACATTCCCCCCTTATATGATGTTTTTAATTTAAATAAATGAAAAGATTCAACGGGATCGCACTCAGTGTAGCGTTTTGCTCTTTGGCAAGCCAGGCTGCACTGGCACAGACAAAAATCGACACCTTGAAGGTGCAGAATTTGAATGAAGTGATTGTAAAAGGCGTACGTGCCGCAAAGGAAGCTCCATACGCCGTGGCTAACATCAGGAAATCAGAACTCAAACAATTCTCTTGCTCAGGTCAGGAATTGCCATTTCTCCTTTCTCGTACACCGGGCATCCTCGCCTGGAGTGAGAACGGTATCGGCACCGGTACTACCTATATGCGCATTCGTGGCGCTGCCGGAAGCCGCATCAATGTAACACTCGACGGAGTGGCTCTCAATTCACCGGAAGACCAGACCGTTTTCTGGGCTAACATGAACAGTTATTCTTCGCTCCTGGGCAGCATCCAGGTACAGCGCGGCGTAGGCTCTTCTACCAATGGCGACGGTGCCTTCGGTGGAAGCATCTCTATGGCTACAGCTGCTCCTTCGCTCACCCCTACTGCAGAAGTTACCGGTTCTTTCGGTTCTTACAATACCTATCATACAGGCGCCAGCTTCTCTACAGGTCTGCTCGGCAAGCATCTGATTTTTGACGGTGCTTATCACGAGACAGCTACCGACGGTTATGTAGACGGCACAGCAGGCCGCTCAGGTTCTTACTATGGCGGACTGACCTGGCTGGGCGATAACTTCAAGATAAGCTACAAGAACATCGGCAACTTCGAGAAGACCGGTCAGGCTTGGAGCGGTGTGCTGGGCGGAGATTACAACTCTAACTTCACCCTCCTTCAGGATGGCATCCGCACTTATAAAGATATGTATAAGGCTGGTCTGGATAAGTTTAACGTGCTGACAGGCGATTTGGTTCGCAACGACAAGGGCGATTATACCATCACTCCTTATACCCTGCGCGACGGAAGCAAATGGGACAAGACTACTGATAACTTCTATCAGAACCACAACATCCTTTCGGCTACCTGGACACCAAGCAGCCACTGGAGCCACAGCCTCTCACTGCATTATACCTATGGCTACGGCTACTACAAGGAGTTTAAGAACAACGCCAAGTTTGCCAAGTTCGGACTCGTTTACTATGATGCAGAAGGTAATTTCATCAAGAAGTCTGACTTCATCCGCAAGAAGGGACTCACCCAGCATACCTACGGCATGGTATACAATACCAACTACAAGGATGAGCACTGGGATGTTATCGGCGGATTGAACCTGCAGCAGTTCCGTGGCAGCCACTGGGGATACCTTACTTATATCGCCAACCAGGATGCCGAGAAGAAATTCTTCGGCAGCAACGGAAAGTATAAGTACTATGATTCTGATGCCCACAAGTATGACTACAGCGCCTTCGTCAAGGCAAGCTATCGCTTTGCAGACTACTGGAATGCCTTTGCTGACCTGCAGTATCGCCGTGTAGAATACAAGACCGACGGTATCAACGATAAATTTATCGCCCTGAAAGATGGCAGCTACAAGAACCAGGAGCTGAACATCAACGAGAAGTACAACTTCTTCAACCCTAAGGCAGGTATCAGCTTCAACAAGGATGGCCACAAGGCATACGCATCTGTAGCCTACAGCAACCGCGAGCCAGAGCGCAACAACTTTACCGACAACTTCAACTATCCATTCCCTAAAGAGGAGAAGCTGCTCGATGTAGAGTTCGGCTATCAGTATCAGGGCGACAACTGGCATGCAGGCGCCAACTTCTACTATATGGATTATGACAACCAGCTGGCTCAGACCGGACAGTTGAGTGACATCGGCGAGGCGCTGAACACCAACATCAAGGATTCTTACCGTATGGGCGTAGAGCTGACAGCCGGCTGGGCACCATTGTCATGGTTGTCTGTAGAAGGAAATGCCGCTTTGAGCAAGAACAAGATCAAGGACTTTGATGAGTATGTAAGCAACTGGGATGATGAGAAGAAGCCAGGCGTAGTACATTACGACAACTCAACCCTGTCTTATTCTCCATCAGCTATCCTGAACGGATTCATCGATATCCACTATGCCGGTTTCTCTGCTACCTGGCACACCAACTTTGTAAGTCGCCAGTATATTACCAACACAGAAGACCGCGACTTCTCGCTGCCATGCTATTCACAGAGCGACCTGAGCCTCAACTATAGCGCTAAGGTAACCAAGGCACTCGGCATCAAGGAGGTAAGCTTCGGTGTGGACATCAACAATATCTTCAACCGCCACTATGCAGCCAGCGCATTCACCTGGGGCAATGCTACCTATGGAAATACATTGGACAACCGATTCAAGCAGATAGCCTACATCCCGATGGCAGATACCACCTGGATGACGCATCTTACATTGAAGTTCTAATCAGAAATCATCATGATGGATTATATTGCATCACATGGTTTAGACATCTTTACCACGGTACTCGGACTGGTTTATATCCTGTTGGAGTACCGTGCCAGTATCTGGCTCTGGCTGGTAGGCATCATCATGCCCGCCCTGGACGTATGGCTCTATTGGAGTCATGGTCTTTACGGCGATGCGGGTATGGCGGTCTACTATACGATAGCCGGTATATATGGTTATGCCGTATGGAAATATGGCAAGAAGCACAACCAGAAGGAGAAAGAAGAACTTCCGATTACCTATATGAAGAAGTCGCTCTATCTCCCTACTCTTCTGTTCTTCCTGGCAGCCTGGGGCATCACCTATTATATACTGATAACTTTCACAAACTCTACGGTTCCTCTGCAAGACAGTTTCACCAATGCCCTGAGCTTTGTGGGTCTCTGGGCGCTGGCACGCAAATATATCGAGCAGTGGTTCTTCTGGATTATCGTAGATGCCGTTTGCTTCTATCTCTATATCGTCAAAGGTATCCCATTCAAGGCAGGACTTTATGGTCTCTACGTCATCATCGCCGTAGCCGGATACTTTAAATGGAAGAAGATGATGAAAAAGAGTTGATAGTTTATAGTTCAGATATTATAGACGGAAAAAGGAAGCCAAGGCAAAAACAAACTTGCCAGGCTTCCTTTATTTCATTTATATAAACAAGAACCACTATACCAAGGTTCCGCGCTTAAACTTATCCTATCAGCGAAAAGCACATCCTTTATGCCCTTTTCACCTTTAATCCGTTTTCGATACTAACCAGTTCATCGCTGAATCCAGCATCAATCTTCAACCTTTCTTCCACTTTTGAACAACTGTGGATAACTGTGCTATGATCACGATTACCAACGAGTTTGCCGATTCTCGAAGCAGGCATTTTGGTATATTTCTGTGCCAGATACATCGTTACCTGTCTAGCCACTACATAATCACGCTTACGGCTCTTGCTGTTCACGGCAGTAACCGTTACATTATAATGATGGCAAACCGTTTCAACGATGTCATCGATGGTGAGCGGCTTATCATCCACCTTCACCGCACGCTTGATGACGCGCTCGGCAAGACGGATATCAATGCTGCTGTTATAAACGATGCTGTAAGCCAGAAGACCATTGATGGCTCCCTGCAAATCGCGCACACTTCCGTTACAGGTCTGGGCGATGAAAGAGATGACATCTACCGGAATCTTCAAACCGTCACGACGGATCTTATTGCTCAGGATATCCACACACAACTGGATATTCGGCTTCTCCAACTCGCAGACCAGACCGCAAGAGAAACGGGTGAGCAAACGGTCTGGCATATCCTTCAACTCTACCGGAGGGCGGTCGCACGCCAGGATAATACGCTTTCCGTTGCGGAAAAGGTGGTTGAAGATATGGAAGAAGGTATTCAGCGTCTTCGCCTTACCAGCCCACTCCTGGATATCATCCACAATCAGCATATCAATAGACTGATAGAAGTTGATGAAATCATTGCTCGCATTATGGAGCACGGCATCAGTATACTGGGTCTGGAAAAGACGGGCACTCACATAGAGCACACGCTTCTGAGGATACATCTGCTTCGCTTTCAGGCCGATGGCATTCACCAGATGCGTCTTACCGCTACCCGAAGGTCCGTAAATGAACATTGGGTTAAACTGGGTGGTATTGGGATGCTCGGCAATAGACAATCCTACGGAACGAGGCAGCTTATTGCTGTCACCCTCCATATAATTGTTGAAAGTAAGCTTCGGGTCTAACTGTGTATCAATGTCTTCCTGCTGCTGGGGAGCGGCAGGCTGGGCAGCCGTCTGCTGGGCACGCTCACGAGTTTGCTTTGCCATATCAGCATCGTCCGGATCTGCCTCTATATCTTGAGAAAGCTTATGCTCCTTATCGGTTACAACACGATAAGTGAGACGGATTCCTTCCCCAAAATTACGATGCAGCACCTTACTTAACAAGTCAACGAAGTTCTGTTCCAAGTACTCGTATACGAACGGACTCGGAACCTGCACCAACAAAGTCTTTGTCGACGGCTTGTACGATTCAAAGACGATTGGCTTGAACCATGTGTTATATTGCTGCTCTGTTACACTGTCCTTTATGAGCAAAAGACTGTTGTCCCAGAGGGCTTTTGGACTTGCTAACATTGATTACTAATATTATTAATACTTTAATTCACAAATGACGGGACGCACCAAAAGATGCGAAATCACGTGCAAAGTTACAAAAAAAATAGGAGAAATGCAAATCCCCTTATTTAAAACATTTTAATAGATAGTCTTTAAATTACTGAATACCAAACACTTGCCTAAAATACAAATATAGCAGACTGAAATTCAGTGAAACAATAATGTAACGTCCCCGAAACGGCTAACAAACAAACAGTTTGCGAGTCATTTCGGGGCGTGAAACATGCCGAATCTTATTTAGACTAAATTTATTTAGCTCGGACTCTTTTTACTTGTCTTTTCTACCGAAAACAGAGAAATGAACGTAGCGTTTCGGATGTGCCTTCAAGTCGATAACCAAGGAGTCGGCATGACTCATGGTTGACGTCAGATTGTCGTACAGCTTGGTATCGTTCATCAGCAATCCGAGGCTTCCCTGGTTGCTATTCAGCTTCTCAGTAAACTGATGAGCACTCTCCAAAGTCTGGTTCACCTTGTTCAAAGTGCCCTGCACATCAAGACTGGCCAGATTAGCTGTGAGGCGGTTGGTATTATCCAGCACGCCATTTGCCTTTCCTATCATACCCGGAACCTGTTTGTTGAGTCCCGCCATCAGCGTATTCAACTCACGTGTAGAAACGGTGAGGTTGCTTGTGATGGTTTCCACATTATGCAGCGAAGCAGCCAGAGCCGGGTCAGCCAGCAGCGCATTCACGCTGGTAAGGATAGAATCCAGTTTAGGCAACATCTTTTCCACAACCGGAATCAGGTTAGCAGCCTTATCCATCATGCCTCCGTTTACAGCACCCGGAATAACACCACCCGGTTCTACTCTTTCGCGCGGATTGTTTGCCAGAAGCAGATTCACCTGCAGGTTACCCATCAGGTCTTTTACTATTTCGGCTTTACTGCCCTGCGGGATTCTCAAATCCTTGTTAATATCCACCTTTACTTTGATAGGACCATTCTCCTTGTAATCATATTCCAAACCATCCACGGTACCTACCTTATAACCATCCGCATAAATAGGCGTAGAGGCACCCAGTCCCTGGATGTCATCAAACGTCATATAGTAGGCGTTGTTGGTAGAGAACAGATTCATGCCTTTCAGAAAATTGATTCCGAAATACATAACCAAAATACCGACAATAGCTACAAGAGCTATCTTGATTTCTTTTGTTAGCTTCATATTTATCTCTTTATATATTCGTGCTTATATCTTATCCTTACTCAGGTCAATCAGCGGTTTCTGTTCTGTTTGAACTCACGTATAGCCTGATTCACATCATATTTCTTTCCATTCTTGAAAGCTATGATGAAAGCTTCCGGGAACTTCTCGGCAAGCGTCTTGCGCAAGCGGAAAATCTCATTATAGTTGGTAGAGGCTCCCATCGTATATTTCACCATATTGCCTTCCTGATAACTGTCATAACCGGTTTCACCCTTAAAATGGGCATCGCCCTTGCGGAGCGTGCGGTTGCTGACAAATATCTGAAGCTTGAAGACAGGCGCATCGGCTACATTGGCTTTCTGCTGGACCGGCTTGTTCTGAGCTACAGTTCTGTTCTGCTGGTTCTGTCTGTTCTGCTGCGTCTGTCTGCTCTGCTGAGCTGGCTTATCCTGCTGGTTCTGTCTTCTGTTCTGCTGAACCGTTTTAGCCTTTGTTGCTCTGGTTTCCACCTGCTTCACCGTTCTTCTCGGCGCAGTATCCGTCTCCTCAGCACGGCGCTCGTCCTTCTCCTGCTTCGTATCAGAAACTATCTTGGCAACCGGCACCGATTCTGTATCCGCAGCTCGATAAGGAACCGAGATGGATTTATCGTATTTATTGCGATATTGCGCAAAACCTTCGTAGATGCCTCGGGCGATATCATCCACCCTGCTGGCATCGTTGAGCAGTCTTTCTTCGTCAGCAGTGGTGATGAAACCGAGCTCTATCAGACAGCTAGGCATCGAGGTTTCTCTGAGAACCAGGAATCCAGCCTGATGTACACCCTTATCCGGACGGTTGGCACCGGAACATACCTTTCGCTGGATATTGCGCGCCAGTTCTACGCTTCTTTCCATATTCTTACCCTGTATAAACTCGAAGATGATGTAGCTTTCAGAAGATCTTGGGTTGAAACCCTGATAGGTCTGCTGATAGCCCTTCTCCATCGAGATAACAGAGTTCTCTCGCATAGCCACATCGAGATTATCCTTGGCACGGTGCATACCGAGCGTATAGGTTTCAAAACCGCGGGCTATCTTACCAGCTGGCAGCGCATTGGTATGTACCGAGATAAACAGGTCGGCATTGGCGCGGTTAGCAATGTTGGCACGTTCCTTCAGAGGAATGAAGACATCCGTCTTGCGGGTATAGATGACTCTCACATCCGGCATATTGCGCTCAACATATTTGCCAAACTGCAATGCCACAGAGAGATTGATATTCTTTTCTTTGGAAATAGCCCCAAGTGCACCCGCATCATGACCGCCATGACCTGGGTCGATAACGAGCGTGAAACGGCGGTTGGCGCCTGTCGCTGTCAGCACCAACATACACAATAGGGTCAATATGAGTGTTATTTTCTTCAACATAACTTTCTGATGATTTTGCAAAATTACTACTTTTGTATCAGAAAACCTAAATCTACTATAAAGTTTTATCATTTGTTAATACAACTTCTACCCCTGCGCCGTCACAATCTGCTCCAAAAGGAGGATTAACTTTGGTAATGGCGAGTTGTATTTTCTGAATAGTCGGATATTCTGCAAAGAGTCGCTTTCCAATCCTTCCGGCTACATGTTCCAGCAGTTTGCTAGGTATCTCCATCTCCTGTTTCACGAGTTCATAGAGTTCTGCATAGTTGAGGGTTCCAGCCAGTTCATCGGTTTCCATGGCTCTGGAGAAATCATAGCTCACATCCAGATTCACCACATAATCGTTGCCCACCTGGGTTTCCTGTGGCAGAACGCCGTGATATGCATGGAAACGGACATTCTTCAAGTATATCTTACTACGGAAAAGCATAGTTTATATCAGTTTCAATCTTGGGGATTAGGATTCGGAATCGCTATCATCATAAAGTTTCATCAGGCTACCATCCTTCAAATATCTCTTCAGGGCTGTCACAACACCTTTCTTCCAGGTATTGATGTTATCTGAAGTAAGCTGGAGCTGATAAACGAGTTTGATGACATGTTCGATAGGCATACGGTAGCGCAGCACACCGGAAATCAGCTTGGCATAGTTCCAGTATTCAGGATTAAACTTCTCGCTCAATCCCTCAACCGTAATCTTATATCCTCGCTTGTTCACAAACTGGAAGTCGTATCGCTTCAATCCTCCATCCAGAATGGTCTTCACGATCTTGCCTTTGCTAACAGATTTAGGCAGCATGATACCCTCGTCCTCATCCTGCAAGCCCGTGAAGATTTCGTATGGATGACCATCGAGCAGTCCTACCAGAGCCACCCATTTCTCCTTATTATTCTGGAATCGCACCACATCGCATTCCAGTTCTCGAGGTCGCACCTCCATCACTTCAGGAGAGAAAACAGGAAGATGAGTTTCCTCAGAAACAACATTGGCTATCTGATCATAGAGTTTATTCCAATCAGACTGTTCTACATGATAATTCTGATGAAGTGTTGCCAGATTAGCATTCAATTCATCTATAAGAGCCTTGGAAGCCTCTTCAAAAGTCATATTTTCAGTATATTTCATATCAAACGTTTCATATTTAGGTGCAAAATTAAACTTTTATTTCTAAAATCTGAAACGTTTTGGCATATATTTCACTAAAAAAGCGAAAGAAAGACAACTTTTTGGGAAACTTTCACTAACTTTGCAGCAAAATAGGGTTCTGAAATGGAAGAGAACTCCTATATATATAATAAGGTATAATGATAAAATAAAAAAGATATGGAATCGATTAAGAACAGAACAAGCATCAGAAAATATGCAGAGAAGGAAGTATCTGAAGAACTCCTGAACCGCCTTTTGGAAGAGGCAGAGCGCACCCCGACAATGGGAAACCTGCAGCTTTACAGCGTTGTGGTAACAAGAAGTGAAGAAGGAAAAAAGGCACTGGCACCAGCCCACTTCAACCAGCCGATGGTAACAGAAGCCCCTGTCGTCCTCACCATCTGTGCCGATTATCGCCGCACAACCCTCTGGGCAGAGAACCGCAAGGGAACCCCGGGCTATGACAACATTCTCTCTTTTATGAATGCAGCTACCGATGCCCTTCTCTTTACCCAGACCTTCACCAATCTGGCAGAAGAAGCCGGTTTAGGCACCTGTTTCCTGGGAACTACGGTTTATATGCCAAAGATGATCATCGACACCCTGAAACTCCCTAAGCTCGTAATGCCAGTAGCCACATTGACCATCGGATGGCCGGCAGAACATCCAGCCCTGAGCGACCGTCTACCTCTGCGCAGCATCATCCACCACGAGCATTTCGAGGATTATACCCCAGAAAAGATTGACGATTTCTATGCAGAGAAGGAAGCTCTTGAAGAAAACAAGGAGTTCGTTCGCATCAACAACGTAGAGACCCTAGCCCAGGTTTTTACCGACATCCGATACACAAAGAAGGATTGCGAGGCGATGAGCCAAGGTTTCCTCGAAGCCCTCAAACAGCAAGGATTTATTTAAAGGTAAAAAGGTAAAAAAGTAAAAGGGTAAAAAGGGCACCTCGCTGGTTAACATTCCGCTAGGCTTTTTTACCTTTTTACCTTTTTACCTTTTTACCTTTTTACCTTTTCATTATTCTACTACGATTGGCTTGTACTTAGGAACCAATGCCTTCATGATGCACCAGCCTACGAGGTAAGCAACACTACAGATGCAGAATACAATCATGTAGGCACCTGGCTTGCCATCGAAGCCCATGAAACTGAAGGCTGAACCTTGACCCTCTGCATAGGTGAAGAGCATACCGGAACCCTTGTTAATCAGGAAAGAACCGATACCACCTGCCATCGCACCAATACCGGTGATGGTAGCTACAGTTGACTTAGGGAACATATCACCAATGGTAGAATAGAGGTTAGCTGACCAAGCCTGATGACCTGCACCGAGCAAACCGATGATGATAGCTGGCCACCATGCACTGTATGCACCCATAGGCTGGGCAATCAGACCGAGCAATGGGAAGCAAGCGAAAATCAACATCGCACGCATTCTACCGATATATGGATTCATACCCTTCTTGTCAACAAAGTAAGTTGGCAAGTAACCACCACCAATACTTAATACGGTTACAATAGCATAGAGTGTGAAGATGAGGGCGATACCCATACCTGAATCTGAAGAGTAACCATACTGGTCAGAGAAATAAGCTGGTGCCCAGAAGAGGAAGAACCACCAAACACCATCAGTCATCAACTTACCAACGATGAATGACCAGGTCTGCCGGTAGCTGAAGCACTTCAGGAAGCCGATGGTCTTCTCCTCACCGGCAGTCTCAGTCTCTTTCTCAGCCTCAACCTTATCGAGGTCCTCATCCTGCTCAATATAAGTAAGCTCAACCTTATTAACATGCTTGCTCTTAGATGGTTTGTCATAGAGCCATACCCAGAGACCCATCCATACGTAACCGAGCACACCGATGATGATGAAAGCCCACTCCCAGCCCATGCTGCGAGCCAACAATGGAATGGTAGCTGGAGCTGCCAAAGCACCTACAGAAGCACCACTATTGAAGATAGCGGTAGAGAAAGCACGGTCTTTCTTTGGGAAATACTCCGCTGTTACCTTGATGGCTGCAGGGAAGTTACCAGCCTCACCCACAGCAAGAATCAAGCGGCAAGAGAGGAACAACCATACACTGATAGTAGCGATAGCTACGGCTGCATCACTACCTGCCTGTACCATGCGGAGCGCCTCGATAGAATCATATCCTTCCATCTGCATAGCTACCCAACCGCAACCGGCGTGCATCACAGCACCTGTTGACCATACGAAGATGGCGATGAGATAACCTTTCTTCGTTCCCATCCAATCCACAAACTTACCTGCAAAGAGGTTGGCGATGGCATAGAAGATAGAGAAAAGACCGGTGATGGTACCATAGTGGTCATCTGTCCAGTGGAATTCTGGAGCAATGAAGTCTTTCCATGTTAAAGAGAGAACCTGACGGTCCATGTAATTGACTGTGGTTGCGATGAAGAGCAGCGCACAGATTACCCAACGGAAGTTGGACATTTTGCTTGTTGTAATAGGACTCATTTTGCAAAAAGTTTTTAAGCGTTATACTTATTTTTATTTTAGATTACTATTCAGACGGCAAATCCTGGCTCATATTAATCATGAACCAGGTTGCCATATCATGTATCTTTTTATTCCAATGTAGGAATCTTCACTACCTGCATATCGTTGTAGATCAGATTCTCACCTGCCATACCCCAGATAAAGGTATAGTTGCTGGTACCTGCTGCACAGTGGATAGACCACTCTGGAGCAATCACAGCCTGCTCATTGTTCAGCCAGATAGGACGTGTCTCCTGTGGTTCACCCATTACGTGGAGAATTTTCTGACCCTCTGGTACATTATAATAGAGGTAAGTCTCCATACGGCGCAAGTGGGTATGAGCTGGCATGGTGTTCCATACAGAACCCTCCTTCAACTCAGTAACACCCATCTGCAACTGGCAGGTACGAACACCGGCTACACCGTCGATAATCAACTGGTGGATTACGCGGTCGTTGCTCTCCTTCAGGCTACCAGCCTTGATGTTGTTGGCATCTTTCAGGGTTACCTTCTTGGTAGGATATGTCTGATGAGCACAAGCGCTGTTCATATAGAACTTAGCTGGCTTAGCTGCATCCTTGCTACTTACCTCGATGTTCTTGGCACCACGACCTACGTAGAGAGCCTCCTGGAAACCGAGTGTATACTTCTTGCCGTCAACGGTAACAGTACCCTCGCCACCGATGTTGATGATACCCAACTCGCGGTTGTCGAGCAGATTCTTCTGATCGTTTGGCTTGTCTGTATAGAGAGGAGCGATAGAAGTCAGCTTCAGAGGAGCGGTTGTTGGCTCAGCACCACCGATGAGGAAACGGTCGAACAGGGTGTATGTCCAGTTTACCTCGCCTGGAGCAAACACCTTCTCGATAGCGAATTCACTGCGAAGGCGGTCTGTTGTATAGTGCTTTGCATCCATCGGATTGCTTGCATAACGAACGTTGTAGTTAGTGTAGGCATTTTCTGCCTTCACTTCATAACCACATTTTCCACACTGGCCAAAAGCCTGACTTGCTGTTAATACCATTGCTGCTAATATTAATGTTAATTTCTTCATAATTATCTTGTTTTTACTTTTTTACCTTTTTACCCTTTTACCTTTCTCTCTTCCTTCACGATGCGCTGACGGTTGATAACCATCATGGCTACTGTGATGACTGCGAGAACACCCATACCTACGTATGAAAGCTTCACACCGCGATAGATAACCCATCCGAAGAGAGAGGATGCGAAATCGAGTGCACCGCCTGAGAATCCGTCAGGGATATGAGCGGCATTATCGCCTGTAGCTGCATAAACCTGGTTGGCTGCCAGCGTAAAGTCTGGTGCCATATCGGTAACGAAGTAGAGACCGATGACGAGGGTTACCAGGCCGATGATAAGCGTCTTCACCACATTACCTCTTGTAAATGGCAGAATCATTGGGAAGAGGTAGAACATACCTGCCAACGAAGCCAAAGGCAAGAACTGGTTGCCTGGCAGGAAGACTGCGATAGCCAGGATAACCGGAATCAGAATAACCGATGCTACCAGGGTAGTAGGATGACCGATAACCAGGGCAGGACTCATACCGATATGAACCTTCTTGCCGTTAAACTTGGTCTTCACCAACTCCTGTGTCTTCTCTGAGATAGGCTTCAAACCATCGATAAACAGGGCTGTAATACGAGGAATCAACTCCATCACGGCACCCATCGTTACACCCAGGAAGAGAATCTTCTTGATATCGAGCTGGGCTGCCCAACCTATCAGGGCACCTACGATAACACCGAGTACCAGTGGCTCACCGAGCACACCAAACTTCTTCTTCAGTCCCTCTGCATCGATATCGAGCTTAGAGAAGCCCGGAATCATATCGAAGAGTTTATTGAAAACGATAGCGAATGGCATGAAACTCTGGCAGAATGGCTGCGGAATAGAGATACCATCCAAATCGTAATATTTCTGGAATCTGTCGGCTGTCAGGTCTGCACAAACCAGCGTATTGATGTAGCAGACGATAGCTGCGAAATAGCCCCAAAGCAAACTCTGGCCCATCACGAAGTAAGCCACTGCACCGATAAAGGCGAAGTGCCAGTAGTTCCAGAGGTCGATATTTACGGTACGTGTTGTCTTGGTAATCAACATCAGGAAGTTGACACCCAGACAGATTGGGATAATCAATGCGCCCACTGCTGTATTGTAAGCTACAGCTGCAGCTGCAGGCCATCCCATATCAAAAACGTTTAACTGTAGGTGGTAGATGTCTGAAATAGCCTTCAATGGGTCGTTGAAGTTGGTAGTCAGCAATGCTGTTACCACGCCCAAGCCTACGAAACCCACGCCTACGAAGAGTCCCGACTTCAAAGCCTTTCCGAATTTCATGCCAATACACAGACCGATGACCGTGAAGATGATAGGCATCATCACGCTCGCACCGAGACTGATAATATAGCTAAATACTTGTTCCATTTTAATTTTTTGAATTGTTTAATTGTTAGAAAATACTCGACAAGGAGCACCCTCTTTTGTCTTTAGATGATTTGTTGTGTGCAAAGATACACTTTTTTCTTCAATTACAATACGTTTTGATGGAAAAATTTACGCAAAAAAAAATCCTATCAGAACTTTTCTGATAGGATTTCTCTATTTTTTATACGTTTTTAAATGATTTTTTACCGAATCGGTCTTCGTTCTCTTCCCTCTTCACTTCCTAGTCCTGGAAGTAAACTCTCTTCACACGGTTGCTGATGGTGGTCAGCACCTCGTAAGGGATGGTCTCGAGGATATCGCTCAGTGTCTGGACAGGCAGATGCTCGCCGAAGATTTCTACCGAATCTCCTTCCTTGCAAGCGATGTCGGTCACGTCTATCATAGCCACATCCATACAGATGTTGCCCACATATTCTGCCTTCTGGCCGTTCACCAGACAGTAGGCATGACGGTTGCCCAGACGGCGGTTCAGTCCGTCAGCATATCCGATAGGGATGGCTGCGATGACGCTGTCTCTGTCGAGGATGGTCTTGCGGCTGTAGCCCACACTGTCACCTGCCTTCACGTTATGCATCTGCAAAATGGTTGTCTTCAGGGTGCTCACGCAGTTGATGGTCTTGTTGTTGCGCGAATTGATGCCATAGAGTCCGAGTCCCAGACGACACATATCCAGCTGGCGCTCCGGGAAGTGCTCGATACCTGCCGAATTGCAGATATGGCGCAATATCTTATGGTCGAAGGCTGCCTGCAACTGCTTGCTGCCCTTGTCGAAGAGTTCAAACTGATGAGCTGAGAAATCATCGAAGCTGTCGTCATCGCTGCCCACGAAATGAGAGAACACAGAACGTGGGATGATGGCATTCTGGTGCTTCAGCTTGCCGATGAGTTCCTCCATATCGTTCTCAGGGTCGAAGCCCATGCGGTGCATGCCGGTATCCAGCTTGATATGGACAGGGAAACCGGTTACTCCCTCTTTCTCAGCTGCCTTGATGAGCGCATCGAGCAGACGGAAAGAGTAAACCTCCGGCTCCAGGTCGTAATCGAACATGGTCTTGAAGGCGGTCATCTCCGGATTCATGATCATGATATTGCTGGTGATGCCGTTCTTGCGCAGCGTAACACCCTCATCGGCTACAGCCACAGCCAGATAGTCTACACGATGATCCTGCAGGGTCTTGGCTATCTCCACGGCTCCTGCACCGTAGCCGTCTGCCTTAATCATACATACCAGCTTGGTTTCAGGTTTCATAAACGCACGGTAGTAGTTCAGATTGGCTACCACGGCGTTCAGATTCACCTCCAGCGTAGTTTCGTGTACCTTCTGTACCAGCAGTTCGGTGAGCTGGTCGAAACCAAACTGACGGGCGCCCTTCAGCAGAATCACCTCATCGCGCAGGGAAGCAAACACCTCGCTGGCAATGAATTCCTCTACATTCGGGAAGAAGAACTTCTCTGAAATCTGAATCACATCGTGCTGCTTGCAGAGCTCAGGACCGATACCGATGAACTTTACCACGCCACGCTTGCGGGCTAAATCGCTCACCTCTTTATATAAAGCCTCCGGTTCCTGACCGCTCTGGTAGATGTCGCTCAATATCAGCGTATGGCGACGGCCGCGATGGTCTGGACGGCGGTTCATGAAGTCGAGAGCGATATCGAGCGAGTTGATATCACTGTTGTAGCTGTCGTTAATCAGCGTACATCCGTGCTGTCCTACCTTCACCTCCAGTCTCATTGCCACAGGTTCGAGCTGTGCCATGCGCTTGTCGATATCTTCAGCCGAAAGACCGAGTTTCGATGCCACGACAGCAGAGATGATGGCATTCTGTACAGATGCATCGTCGATGAACGGGATAGAGAAGCTGTCTTCCTCACCTTTATATATATAGGTAATCACGCTCACGCTCTGCTGCTTCTCGATGTTCTTCACATAGAAAGGAGCCTCCGGGTTCTTGAGCGACCAGAAGAGTTTCTCGCCTTTATAGTCGGGATATTCAGCTATCACCTTGTTGACAACCTCGTCATCGCCATCATAGATTACGGTCTCTGCGTCATGGAAGAGGATGAGTTTCTCCCGGCATTTCTCCTCCATGGAAGAGAAGTTCTCCTGATGCGCAGCACCCAGATTGGTCAGTACGGCGATGGTTGGCTGGATGATGTCACGCAGGGCAAGCATTTCGCCAGGCATACTGATACCTGCCTCGAAAACGCCCACCTGGGTCTGCTCGTTCATCAGCCATACCGACAATGGCACACCTATCTGAGAGTTGTAACTGCGCGGACTGCGGGTAACAAACATGCTTGGCGAGAGCAGCTGGTAGAGCCACTCCTTGACCATGGTCTTGCCGTTTGAACCCGTGATGCCTACGATAGGGATGTTAAACTCGTCACGGTGGCGCTCAGCCAGACGCTGGAGAGCCTCGAGCGTGTTTACTACCTTCAGGAAGTTGGCTCCCGGATAATCAGAAGCATAGCCCTTAGGCACATTCGTTACAACAAAGTTTTTTACACCTCTGCGATACAACTCAGGGATGTAGTTATGACCATCATTGCGCTCCGACTTGAGCGCAAAGAACAGAGTTTCCTCTGGGAAACAAAGTGAACGACTATCGGTCAGGATAAAACCGATGTTGGTATCATTGTCTCCATAGCGACGCGCACCTATCAGTGTGGTTACCTTTTCAATAGTATATGTCATTGTCTTGTTATTTAAATATTCTTTATTTTATAAGAGATGATATTTCTCCTCAAATTGTCTTTTTTTCTCTTCCGTCCTGGCGATGAACTTCTGGTGTTCCTCGCTCTCGGGATGGAAGGGCTTGTGACCGAGTGCTTCGCGGATAGGCCTCCAGTCTTCCAGAAACTGCTCCGCTGCCTTGCCGAAGTAAGTTGCCCGGAACTGCTCCCAGATATATTCCACAGCCTGTTCGCTCGGGTGCAGCATGTCTTCCTTGTAGAAGCGGTAGTCACGGAGTTCATCGTTCATGATCTCGTAAGCCGGAAAATAGCTCACCACTCCGGGATTCTCCTTCACCAGCTTATCGGCTGCCAGCAGGAGCGTAGCCTTCGAAAGCTGACTCCCGTGATAGCCGTATTTCGCATAGCGGATAGGACTTACCGTGATGATTACCTTCAGCGAGCCTTCACTGCCATCAGATGCTGCGGTCTGCGATTTCAGCAGATTGATAGCCTTCTGCAGATAGCCGGCACATTCGTCCACGCTCAGTTCCCGCTCTTCGAAGAGGCGCTGCGGGCGCTTCTGGCAGTTGTCCACTATCTCGCCCGTCTCCTTCAGAATATACACATGGTTGGTACCCAGCGTAAAGACAGCCACACGGGGACGGACCTCGGAACATTTCTCTACCGTATGGAGAATGCTTGCCGGATTATACATCACCCCGAAGGGATTCACCGTAGCCCGGAAGCGGTTCTCCACAAACCGCCTACCCAGATTGTCGGCAAAGCAACTGCCCACAAAGAGCATCCGCTCTGCCGCCCCTATCTCGAAGTCGGCCTTCGGAATATCTATTTCTGTGCGAAACAGCATAAGTCTTTCTCCTTTTTATTCATTCACTTCCGGAGAAGCCTTCTTGCGTTTTCTCACCTCAACCACTACACCTATTATAATAAGGAGAGCCAGAACGCCATAGCCGATGTAAGCCACGGTCTCGGTATTCTTGAGCGACTGAGGATGGAAATCGAGCACAACCTTATGGCTGCCTGCCTTCACGTTCAACGCACGCAGAATATAGTTCACTCTGCCCAGCTCAGCCGGCTGTCCATCTACCGTAGCCGTCCAGCCCGGATAGTAAATCTCAGAGAATACGATCACGCCGCCCTTGCTAGACTTCACCTCGTAAGTCAGGTTGTTCGGCTTATACTGAATCATCTTCACCACCGAAGTATCATCCTGCTTTACGCTCTGCGCCAGTTGTTCCTTAAACTTGGCATCAGCCACAGCCACGTGTCGGAGGTTCACCTTGCCCACGCCATCGATTTCCTCGTTGGCATTGTTCACATACTTCACCTCGTCTACGAACCATGCATTGCCGTAGGCATACGGATTCTGCACCGGAACGGTCTGTCCGCCCTGCAGCGGCATGATGAAGTATTTGGTATTCAGCATGTTCAATACCGGATAGATACTGTCGCCGTTCACCTTGGTCATATCACCGCCCGCAGCAGCTACCGCCTGCATCGTCTTCTGCATTTCAGGAGCGATATGTGCATCAATCATCTCCTGGTAGCGACGAAGCTTGGCTGGATGATAACCGCCGATGCTCTTGTGGTAATATGAGGTCTCGTTCTCATTGAATGTATTCGATGCCAGATTCAGCACACGGTAGTCGAGTGCCTTGTCTCGGCAGATAATCTTGTCTGTCTCGGTCATCTGCTGCGGTGTATCGCGCTGCGCCTTGTCCACGAACATATCATCGTAGAGATAGCGCTTGTTCACCATCCACATATCCACCAGACAGAGCACGGCGATACCGGCAATCATATATTCCTTGCCCAGCTTCTTCATCTTGAAGAGCATCAGCAATGCCGAACCGATGAGGATAATCCAGAACGAACGCCAGCAGTCGGATGTGAAGATGCCCTTGCGGATATCCGTCAGATTGCTCATGATTGGAGAGATATACTCCTGAGGCAACTGCTGCAGCGCCTGTGTCTCCTGTACCGATACGAAATCTGGGAAGAATACGCCCGGCATGATGGCAAAGAGCAGACAGAAGCCTGCTGTCAGACCGAAGCTGGCATATACATATTTTATCTTCTCTGTCAGAATCTCTGGCTCATCTACAATCTTCTTCAGCGCCATCATCGCCAGGAGCGGGATGGTGAATTCTGCGATAACCAGGATAGATGCCACCGTACGGAACTTGGCATACATCGGCACATAATCGAGGAAGAAATTGGTAAACGGCATGAAGTTTCTACCCCAGGCGAGCAGGATGCTCAGGATGGTGGCAGCAAGCAGCGCCCACTTCATCGGACCCTTCACGATAAACAGGCCGAGGATAAAGAGCATGCAGACGAAGGCACCTACATATACCGGTCCGCTCGTTCCCGGCTGGTTGCCCCAGTACTGTCCCAGCTGCTGGTAAATCTGAACGAAGTTAGGATCAGCCTTCTCCATCGCCTGCTGGTTCTGTGCCAGCGGAACAGAAGCACCGCCCTTGGCATCCGGGATCATCAGTGTCCAGGTTTCGTCGATACCGTAGCTCCACTGTGTGATATAGTCTCTATCCAGACCGCTGCTGGTCTGATTAGCCACATTTTTCTTTACAAGTTCACTCTTTCCTCGCATAGTTTCCTGACCATACTGCCAGGTATGATAAAGGTTCGAGAGGTTGAGCGAGATACCGATGAGGGCACCCACCACGCATACCGCCGTAGCCTTTCCGAAGCGTGCGAGTTCACCTTTCTTGATGGCATCTACCAGGAAGGCAATCACCATGAAGAGGATGATAAAGAGGTAGTAATAAGTCATCTGCACGTGGTTTGCCTGCACCTCGAAAGCCGAGAAGATGGCAGTAAGGAGCAGTCCCTTGAGATACTTGCCCCGATAGGCAAGCACCACGCCCGCAATCATCGGAGGCAGATAAGCCAGCGCCCATACCTTCCAGATATGTCCGGCAGCGATGATGATGAAAAAGTAGGACGAGAATGCCCAGATGATACTTCCCAGCGCCGCCAGCGACTGTCTGAAGTTGAAGGCACGCAGCATGATATAGAAGCCCAGGAGGTATACAAAGACATACCAAACATAGTCTGGCAACCACAGATGATATGCCTTCACAATCTGGCTGAGCACCTGATTACTGTCATACGAAGGCGACATCTGATAGGTAGGCATACCGCCAAACACCGAGTTCGTCCATCGTGTAGTCTCTCCCGTCTGCTGCTGGAAGAGTTCCTTTTCATGTCCCAGTCCCTTTCCTGCTGCTGCATCATGTCGGAAGAGGATTCGTCCGTCCATATCGGCAGGCATAAAGTAGACGAAGGAGATGATTGCAAATGCAATAACTACCAGAATATCCAGTAGATACTTCTTCAAAAATTTCATATTTCTATATAAACGTTTATAATTTGAAGGCAAAGATAGCACAAATTGGAGACAAAACAAAAAAATATAGCAAAAATTTATATTTTTTTTGTTGAGAAAGTTGTATTAGGTCAGAAATAGGGGTTCCCCTCTATCATTTAGGGAAACACTCGCTGCCGTTTCGTTTTTTATCCCTACCTTTGCACCGTAAAACAAGTTTCTTCAAACAGTATATATTAATGTATAAAAGAATAAGAATTATGAAAAGACTAGCATTCATCATGATGGCATTGCTCCTGGCTCTGATGCCGGCAGCAGCACAGAATTATCGTGACAGCAGATATTATAACAAGCAGACGGGGCATCTCGACTACCGTTACAACCACAACTACGGCAGTCCGTATTACGGATTCCGCATCGGTCCTGCCTTCACCTTTGTCAATTCCGACGATTCCCGTCTGGATGGTGGCGACTGGCAGACCGGCCTGAATGTGGGCGTAGTAGCCGGCATCCCATTGACCGACAGTGCCCCACTCTATCTCGAAACCGGACTTTCATATATAGAGAAAGGTGGCAAGAAGGATCTTCCTGAAGGCAAGAAGATGACCTACGACCTCAATTATCTTGAGATTCCAGCCGTACTGAAGTACAAGTACGAAGTAGACGACCACTTCTCCATCCAGCCTCAGGTAGGCGGCTATTTTGCCGTTGGTGTAGGAGGCAAGATCAAGAACTTTGCCGAACGTGAAGCAGAGAGCTCATTCAAGGATGCAAACTTCCGCCGCCTTGATGGTGGTATCCGCATCGGCTGCGGCATCGGCTACGACATGTTCTATGCCGATCTCACCTACGACATCGGTCTTGCCAACATCTGCCACGACAGTTTCGACAAATCGCGCAATGGAGCCCTCCAGCTCAATTTCGGAGTTAACTTCTAGGAAACCTCAGCCGTAACCCAGTTCTTGAACTTCACGGCTGTAGAAAGCTTAGAGCCGAGCACCAAAGCATAGAAACCGCTCTCGTTAACATAGAGCATCTGTTGGGCACAGAACTGCGGTTCTCCTTTTTTAAAAAACTACCCATGCACCCTAAAACAGGGGGCATGGGTAAGACCATCCGTATTCAGTATTCAGTTATTCAGTTTTTTTTTAAACCCTTACATGGATAAAGGGTTTGAAAACCCGAAAGAAAGGGATTGGTTATTTTGTAATGTATTTTTATTATTATATTATATATATTATATATTATATATTATATATATAGATATATAGATAGTATATAAACTTTACTTTTTAGGGGGGGGGGAAGTAACCCCTTAAAAAAAAACTGAATAACTGAATACTGAATAAGGTGCTGTGTTTTCTTCTCTTTAACTCTATGTTTTCTCTTCTGAAAAAGTATGAGTTGCGGGGCGCAAAACGGCGAGTTAGATTGTTTAACAGGTTTCGGATTGAAAGCGTGCTGAAAATCGCGCTTTATCACACGCTGAAATTAGGTGGTATCGGGAAATTGCAGTATCTTTGCACTGTGATTCAAGAAGGCTTGTGCACCCCACCAAGTCAACATTCAACATTCAACATTCAACATTAAAACTAAAGATTATGGAACAGAAAGGAACATTGAAATATCGTAAAGTACAGCGCACACCTCAGACTGGTGAAAACGCAGGTAAGAAGAAGTGGTATGCTACTTCGGTAACCGACCGAAGCCCCCGGTGCATCACGCATCGGGGGCTTTTTTTACTTTTTTACCTTTAAAAGCCTTTTTCCTTAAAAACTCCTTAAACTTTGCTACTCTCTGCAATATTTTTAGTAACTTTGCACCCAAAAGTTAGTATACAAGATGAAAATAGGAATTATCGTTGCGATGGACAAGGAGTTCGCGCAACTCAAAACATTATTGACCGAATCGCAGGTTGAGAGAAAAAATTATAAAGACTTCGTTATCGGAAAGATAGGCAATAACGAGGTGGTGATGCAACAATGCGGCATCGGTAAGGTGAACAGTACCATAGGTGCCGTGGAAATGATTGACAACTATCACCCTGACCTCGTCATCTCTTCAGGCGTGGCTGGAGGCGCTGATATCAACCTCAACGTGACTGAGGTGGTGGTGGCAACCAACTGCGTTTACCACGATGCCTACTGCGGCGAGGAATGCGAATTCGGACAGATTCTGGGCATGCCTGCTTCCTTCAAAACACCTAAGGAATATGTGGAGAAGGCACTCGCCATCAACAACCTGCCGGGCAATAGGCACCCGAAGATCCACGCCGGACAGATTGTGAGCGGCGAATGGTTTGTTGACAGCAAGGAGAAGATGCGCTCTATCCTGGAACACTTCCCTCAGGCGATGGCGGTGGATATGGAGAGCTGCTCTATCGCCCAGACCTGCCACATCTACAAGACGCCTTTCATCTCCTTCCGCATCATCAGCGATGTACCGCTGAAAGATACCAAGGCACAGCAGTATTTCGACTTCTGGGCTAAAATGGCTGAAGGCTCTTTCAATGTTACCAAGGCTTTCCTCGAAAGTCTTTAGAAGTGTTGAATGTTGAGTGTTGAATGTTGAATGATTCTTCACTCAATATTTAACACTCAACATTCAACACTTAACATTCAACATTCAACACTCAACATTCAACATTATAAAAAAGATGAATAAGATTCCAAGTTTTACAATCAATCACAATAAGCTGCTCCGCGGCATCTACGTGAGCCGTAAGGACGAAGTAGGCGGAGAAGTCATCACAACATTCGATATCCGCATGAAGGTGCCTAACCAGGAGCCTTGTCTGCACAACGGTGCCATCCATACCATCGAGCACCTGGCTGCCACTTACCTGCGCAACGACGAGGAGTGGAAGGACCGCATCATCTACTGGGGACCGATGGGATGCCTCACGGGCAACTATCTCCTTATCAAGGGCGACCTGGAGAGCAAGGACATCGTGGAACTGATGAAGCGCACCTTTAAGTTTATCGCCGATTTCGAGGGTGAGATTCCGGGACAGGCGGCAAAGGACTGTGGCAACTACCTGCTCCACGACCTGCCTATGGCGAAATATGAAGCCAGAAAATATCTGGATGAGGTGCTCTGCTGCATCAGGGAAGAAAACCTCATCTACCCTACCCAGGATTAGAAACAAAAAAAATATGGCAAGTTTACCACTTAAGCTTGCCATATTTTTCTTTATACCAAAGTTGCCAGCCATTGACCAGATTCTGCCATACTACATAGGCTCCCGGTGCTACGGCAGCTAGAGGATTCAGAAAGGTGAGGGTGAGCCAGATGCCCACTACCGTATTCTTCTGTCCCAACGCCTGACCGGCACTGATACTCGCACCGAAATGCCTGCCTACCGCCTTGCCGATGGCAAACTGGAGGAGACATACCAGCAGCGGTACAAAGAGCAGCTGAAGCATCGTTACGCCCGATACCTCGGCATGGAGCATGTTGCGAACCGTTTCGCCCATCAGTATCGTGAGGTTGAAACACCACATATAAAAGCCCAAATCCTTTACATTCTTCACTTTATCCACCCATTTTGGCAGGAACCTGCGGCTCAGCAAGGCAAGCAGCAGAGGCACCACCAGCACGGTAGTGACATTGCGGAACACCATCGCACTCATCATGAGGAACGATACGTCTGCCCCCTTCTCTACCATCGGGAAAAGACTCGGAATGATGACCATCGTAAAAATGTTGGCGATGACCGTATAGGTGGTCAGCGAACCGATACTGCCGCCCAACTTCTCCGTAACCACAGCCACGGCGGCTGCCGTAGGACAGATGAAGCAAATGAAGGCACCCTCGAGAATCAGTTTGGTACTATAATCAGAACCGAACTCGAAGATGAGCACTACCATCGCCAATGCCAGCGAGGTACGGATGAGCTGGAGAATGAAATGCCACGCCTTAGGCTTCATCTCCTTGATTTCTATCTTACAGAAAGTAACATAGAGCAGGGAGAACAGCACTACCGGCATCAGACTTACCAACCTCGGACCACAATAATCGCCAATGGGCACCAGGAAGGGCACATTGGCGAATATCAAGTAGCCCAATGCTCCCATAACCAGGGAGCAGGGCAATGAAAACTTTCTAAAAAATCTCCACAAAAACATTTCTGTTTAGTCTTTGTTGCTGCGCTTGCGCTTCAGGTGATCGAGCTCGATCTTGCGCATACGCATGTTCTTTGGAGTTACCTCTACGTACTCGTCCTCACGGATATACTCCAGGCACTCCTCAAGACTCATCACGGTCTTAGGAATCACGCGGGCCTTATCGTCAGAACCGGAAGCACGCACGTTGGTAAGCTGCTTAGCCTTGGTTACGTTGACTACCAGGTCGTTGTCGTGAACATGCTCACCTACAACCTCGCCTCCGTAAACCTCCTCACCCGGATCGATGAAGAACTTACCGCGATCCTGCAGCTTATCGATGGCGTAAGCAAAGGCAGTACCGGTTTCGAGCGCAATCATGCTACCGTTAGAACGGCGGCTGATTTCACCCTTGTATGGCTGATACTCCTTGAAGCGGTGAGCCATGATAGCCTCGCCCTGAGAAGCGGTAAGCACGTTGGTACGCAGACCGATGATACCACGTGAAGGGATATCAAACTCGATGTCTACACGCTCGCCCATGTTCAGCATAGAGGTCATATCACCCTTGCGGCGGGTTACCATATCAATCATCTTAGAAGCAAACTCCTCTGGTACGTTGATGGTCAACTCCTCTACAGGCTCGCACTTCACACCGTCAATCTCCTTATAGATAACCTGAGGCTGACCTACCTGGAGCTCATAGCCCTCGCGGCGCATGGTCTCGATGAGTACAGAGAGATGGAGCACACCACGGCCTGATACAATCCACTTATCGGTAGAATCCTCGTAAGGCTGTACGCGGAGAGCGAGGTTCTTCTCGAGCTCCTTGTTCAAGCGCTCCTGGATGTGGCGTGATGTACAGAACTTGCCTTCCTTACCGAAGAATGGTGAATCGTTGATGGTGAAGAGCATGCTCATGGTAGGCTCATCGACAGCGATTGGAGGCAGTGGCTCTGGGTTCTCGAAGTCGCAGATGGTATCACCAATCTCAAACTTCTCCAAGCCGACAACGGCACAGATATCGCCAGAATCTACATGATCGGTCTTCTTATGACCCATACCCTCGAAGGTGTGGAGCTCCTTGATCTTGGTCTTCTCCTGGGTTCCGTCGCGGTGACAGATAGTAACGTTCATGCCGTCCTTCAATGTACCACGGTGAACACGACCTACGGCGATACGACCAGTATAAGAGCTGTAATCAAGAGATGTGATAAGGAGCTGAGGAGTACCCTCGAGCTGCTTAGGAGCTGGGATAACCTCAATAATCTTATCGAGCAGATAATCGATATTGTCTGTTGGATGATTATAGTCCTCGCCCATCCAACCGTTCTTGGCAGAACCGTAAACTACTGGGAAGTCGAGCTGGTCTTCTGTAGCATCGAGGTCGCACATCAGGTCGAATACCATCTCGTACACCTCTTCAGGGCGACAGTTAGGCTTATCTACCTTATTAACAACGACGATAGGCTTCAGTCCGAGCTGCAATGCCTTCTGGAGCACGAAACGGGTCTGAGGCATCGGACCCTCGAAAGCATCGACAAGGAGGAGGCATCCATCTGCCATGTTGAGCACGCGCTCAACCTCACCACCGAAGTCAGAGTGTCCAGGAGTATCGAGGATATTAATCTTAGTACCTTTCCAATTGATAGATACATTCTTTGAGAGAATGGTTATACCACGCTCGCGCTCCAAGTCGTTGGAATCGAGCACTTCGCCGCTGTTATCCTGGCCGTCGCGGAACAGCTTACCGGCGAGCATCATCTTGTCGACCAATGTAGTCTTACCATGGTCAACGTGTGCAATAACTGCAATGTTTCTAATGTCTTGCATTTTAATTTTTACCTTAAATACTTAAATTTGGGTGCAAAATTACAAAAAAATCCCGAAATGTTTGCATAATTCGGCAAAAAGTTGTATCTTTGCACCGCATTTTTAATGAAACCGCCGTGAGGAAGGTCATCAGATGCACAAAATTAAACATATTCATATTTTATTAAATTAAGTTTTTACAGCTATGTATTTAGACAAAGCAAAAAAAGAAGAGATCTTTAGCAAGTACGGAAAGTCTAACTCTGATACTGGTTCAGCTGAGAGCCAGATAGCATTGTTCTCATACCGTATTGCTCATTTGACGGAACATGTTAAGAAGAACCGTAAAGATTATACTACAACACGTGCGTTGACACAGCTTGTAGGAAAGCGTCGTGCATTGCTCGATTACTTGTATGATCGCGACATCAATCGCTATCGTGCTATCATCAAGGCCCTCGGTCTTCGTAAGTAATCAGCTTAGGCAGACACATTGCTTAACAGAACAGAATCCCATCGTTCGCAAGAGCGATGGGATTTTTCTTGCATACTCAAGTCTTGAGTAAATAAAAAAAAGAATATGATTCATTTCTTAGAACAGCACTTTGTAGAACTTGTAACCATAACCAGCATCATCTATCTGACGCTGGCAACCATCCTGTTGCTCTACCAGACACCTGATACGGCCGTTTACAAAACTTTCCGCAGATCTAAAAGACTGATGGCAGGCGGAATGATACTCATCAGCCTGAATATATGGATCTGGATAGCTTCATTTACCGGAAGCTGGACGGAATATAACAACTGGGTTCCCTGTTTCGACATCATCCTCTTCTATCTGATGGGCATCTGCTTCAGCTTCTCGCTCAGCAGTCTGCTCGACCCTCATTATATCTCCCGGAAGCGCTGCAGGACGATAGCCGTAAAGTTCACAATGACGGCTTTCTTCGCCCTTATCGCCATGACAGATGCGCTGAAGGCATACCAGATACCCCTGCTGCTTATCGCCCTGATAGGACTGCTGGAGATGCTCATAGGACATATCTACTACTTCAACAAGTGCTATCTGAGAAGCAACGCCCTCTTCGAAAACTACTTCTCGAACGAGAAGAGCCATTTCATCAGATGGCTCAAGGTGAGCCACTGGCTCTTCTACGGCATGCTGATACTGGGCGTGATATCCATCCGTACGGGTGCCCTATTCAACTGGCTGGTGCAATTCTATGTGGTAGGCATGAACCTCTATATTCTGGTAAACATCATCAACTATGCCTCTGAATACGAGACGCTGATGAAGGCAGACTGCGATAAGACGGAAGAAGAAAAGAGCGGAGAAGCCAGCCCGAAGAAAGCCTACATCGAAACGCTGCGCCCTAGAGTAACGGAATGGATTCAGGAGAAATCGTATCTGAAGGACCAGTTCACGATAGATGATCTTGCCACCAGGCTGTATACCAACAAGACCTACCTCTCCTCCTTCATCAAGGAAGAATTCGGCATGAACTTCAGCAGCTGGATAGCGAGTCTGCGCCTGGAAGAAGCCAAGAAAATGATGAGCGAGCATCCTGATGCCAAGCTGAAGGATATCGCCTACAACGTAGGTTTCTCCTCGCTGCCCTACTTTTCGAGCGTCTTTGCCAAATCAGAAGGTGTTACGCCATCTGCCTGGATGAAAGAACGCAGCAGGAATGCAGAAAGATAAGAAACAGAAAACGGGCTGGGAGCGAAAAAGCTCCTAGCCCGTTTTTGTATACTTACTAAAATTAAATTACTTAAGTATCTCCTTCAGCGGTTTCATCACGAATTCACGCTCCTCCATCAACGGATGGGGAACCTTGAAATCGGGCTCATCTATCACCAAGTCATCTATCATCAGGATATCAATGTCGATGATGCGGTCCTGGTATTCGCCATCCACCGACTTCATAGTGCGCCCCATTTCGCGCTCTATGCGCTGCGTAGCCTCCAACACCTGGCGCGGAGCCATCGTGGTGAGAACCAACACACAGGCATTGATATAGTCGTTGGGAGATGAATAGCCCCAAGGCTTGGTTTCGTAAAGAGCAGACTGGCGCTCTACCACACCAATCTGCTCTCCTATCTTTTCTATTACCTCGCGAATGTTGCGCTTTCGGTTGCCCAAATTCGTACCGAGACTTAAATATACCTGATACATACTTATTCACACTTTTACAAAATTGTGGATAACTAAGCTAAAACCCAGAATATCAACAACTTCTATGTGTATATAAACTGTTTATACCACTGTTTAATCTGGAAGCATCAACAAAGAATCACCATAGCAGCCAAACATATAGCCATTCTTCACAGCCATCTTGTATGCCTCGTAAACCAGGTCGTAACCGCCAAAGGCTGCAGTACTCATCATCAGGGTTGACTCCGGATGATAGAAATTGGCTACGGCACAGTCAGCAAGACCGAAATCGTATGGAGGGAAGATGAACTTGTTGGTCCATCCATCGAATGCCTTCATCATACCGTCGGTTCCGACAGCCGTTTCTGTTGCCTTCATCACACTGGTACCGATAGCGCAGACGCGATGGCCGGCAAGCTTGGTCTTGTTAACCAGATCGCATGCCTCCTGGCTAATCATCATCTGCTCAGAATCCATCTTGTGCTTGGTAAGATCCTCCACCTCAATATCGTGGAAGTTGCCCAGACCGCAATGCAGGGTGATATAAGCCTCGTTGATACCGTTGATTTCCATACGCTTCATCAGCTCGCGGGAGAAGTGAAGACCGGTAGCAGGAGCTGTAACGGCACCCTCTACCTCAGCGAAAACACACTGGAAATCGTCCATATCATCCTCTGTAGCGTGATGATCCTCACGTGCATCGATAACGTAGCGAGGAAGTGGAGCCTCGCCCAAAGCGAAGAGCGAACGCTTGAAGACATCATGATTGCCATCCTCATCATAGAGGAAACGGAGGGTACGGCCACGGCTGGTGGTATTGTCGATAACCTCGGCAACCATCTCGTTGACATCATCGAAGAAAAGCTTGTTGCCGATACGGATTTTGCGGGCAGGCTCTACCAATACGTCCCAAAGGCGCATCTCAGGATTAAGCTCACGGAGCAGAAACACCTCAATCTTGGCATCGGTCTTCTCCTTGGTGCCGTAAAGACGGGCTGGGAAAACCTTGGTATTGTTGAAGATGAAGGTATCGCCCTCTTCGAAGTAATTCACGATATCCTTGAACTGCAGGAATACTGGATTGCCATCGGCATCAACCATATCCTTGCCGTTTTCATCTTTCTTGTACATCTCGATGGTTTCTGACTTCTTGTGGAGAACCATGAGTCGGGACTCATCGCGGCGAGTAATCTCGAATGTACGTTCACCACTAGCCGTTTTTACCACGTGCTTTGCCTTATGTGGATAAAGTGCCACCTGATCTTTTGGCAACTTAAAGTTAAATTGTGATAGCTTCATGTTATATTTTTTATTACTTGGATGGCTGAAGGCTGTCTTCAAGAGGCTGCTCATCAAGCCATTCCTGGAAATGTTCAAAACTGATGCAGTTTTCTACTGCGAAACTTCCTGCCTTGGTACGGCGGAGGGCGGTAAGGTAGGCGCCACTATCGAGAGCCCTGCCGATATCACGGGCGAGGGAGCGGATGTAAGTGCCTTTGCCGCAAACCACACGGATGCTGGCGGTCTTCTCCTCATCGTTATAATCGGTGAGTTCTATCTCGTCTACACGCACGGTCTTAGGCTTGAGTTGAACCTCTTCGCCTGCCCGGCGCAAGGCATAAGAGCGGTCGCCATTCACCTTTACGGCGCTGTAGGTAGGCGGAACCTGCTGAATCTCGCCCACAAACTGCTTGAGCGTTTCCTCCACCAGCTGGCGGGTGATATGCTTCGTAGGATAGGTGTGATTCACGCTGTGTTCCTTATCGTAGCTGGCGGTAGTAGCACCGAGCTGCAGGGTAGCTGTATACTCCTTGGTGTGGGTCTGCAGTTGTTCTATCTGCTTGGTACATTTACCGGTGCAGAGCACCAGCACGCCAGTGGCAAGGGGATCGAGCGTACCGGCATGTCCTATCTTCACCTTAAAACCGAGCTTCTTGCTGAGCAGATAGCGAACATGTGCCAGGGCTCCGAAACTCGACATGCGATAAGGCTTGTCGATGGCAATAATTTCTCCTTTTCTGAAATCCATAGTTTATGTTTAGTCAACCATCTGCATATCTACACCGCAAAGGCCGCAGATGATAATGATAAGTCCTACTACGATACGGTACCAGCCGAAAGCTGCAAAACCGTACTTGGTGACATAATTGATGAAAAACTTGATGGCGAGAATGGCAACGATGAATGCCACCACTGAGCCTAATATCAATGTGAACAGGTTGTTGCCCTGGGTGAGCAATGAGCCGCCGCCATGGCTGATGAGCTTATAAACCTCGAGACAGGTGGCGCCAAACATGGTTGGCACTGCCAGGAAGAATGAGAACTCGGCTGCTGCCTTGCGGGTAAGACGCTGGGACATACCACCCACGATGGTTGACATGGAGCGCGATACACCAGGAATCATCGCTATACACTGGATGAAACCGATAATCAGGGCACGCTTGTAAGTAAGCTTGGTCTGTTCGCTGCCTTTATTGAATATCTTATCGCAGAAGAGCATGAAAATACCGCCGATGACAAGCATCCAGCCCACCAGCTGTACATTGCCAAGGTTTGACTCGATGAAATCATTGAAGGCAAGACCCAACACCACGGCAGGCACGGTACCTACAACCAGACGGGCATAGAAATCGAACATCGCCTTCAAATAGGTCTTCTCACCGGTCTTCACAGCCTCTGGATAGAAGAATCTCTTCCAATACAGACAGATGACAGAAAGGATGGCGCCAAACTGGATGATGACAGTAAAGGCGTTGACAAACTTATCCTGGATATCTACACCCAGTAAATTTTCTGCTATAATCATGTGGCCCGTACTGGATACAGGCAAGAACTCGGTCAGTCCCTCTACGATAGAGATAATGATAGTCTGAATAAAATCCATCTAATAATAATATGTATATTAATTATAAATTATTCATTGTCTTTCGGCTTATGTATCACCGCATAGATGATTGAAAGGAAACCTATCAATGTTACGGTTGGTGCTACAACGATGCGACGGGTACTGAAAATATCAGTATCGAAGGTATGCTCGTTAGAACCGGCGCCACTCATCAGCAGAAAACCGATGATGATAATCGCCATTCCGATGCCTAACAAGATAAAGTTCATCTTGTCGAATGCTAAATTCTTCTTATCCATTTTTTTTAATGTTGAATGTTGAGTGTTGAATGTTGATAGCAAGATTGCTATAAACTATTAACTTTTAACTATTAACTAAATCTTATAAAGGTCTCCCGCCTTCATCTTCAGGAACTTATTGACCGAGATGCAGGCGCAGAAGGCGGTGATGATGATACCGAAGAGGAAGACGGAGCCGCCAGTGATGGCAAGTTCCTGCCAGCCCAAAACGTTCATCAACTCAGGTTCGTGGAGCGACCATGCATAGAGACAACCGCCCAGGAAACCATCTGCCAGCAATGCAGAAACAACGCCCACAAGCATAGCCTTGCGGAGGAACGGACGGCGGATAAAGCCCCAGGATGCACCTACCAGCTTCATCGTATGGATGGAGAAACGGCGGGCATAGATGCCCAGACGCACCGTATTGTTAATCAGCGAGAACGAGATGAAGGTGAGCAGGGCTGCAACAATCAGCAATCCGATACTGATCTTTGCCAACGAATTGTTCACCTGTTCTATCAGGTCGTGCTGATAAGTAACCTCGGTAACACGTGGGAATGCCTTCAGTTCCTTGGCAATCCACTTCAATGAATCATTGTTCGCGTAATCTGCCTTCGTCGTAATCTCTATGGAAGGCTGGAAAGGGTTGACACCGGCAAACTCGCTCGGGTTGGTACCCAAATCGCGGGTAGCTTCTTTCAGTGCCTCTTCCTTGGTGATATAAGTCAGCGTATTGACATAAGGTCTTGCATTCAGGCGTTTACACATCTGCAATCCCTCCGGGTTAGTCATATCCTGTTCGAGCATCACCTGTACCACGAGATTCTCCTTCACATAGGAAGAGAGATTGCGTCCCATGAGGACAGAGAAGATAACTAACCCCAACAAAATGAGCACCATAGCGGTACTGATACACAAAGTAATGACCTGCAATCCACGATGATTGCTAGGCTTATATTGTTTCTTTCTCATTTTTAAAAATCTTTACTAACTTAAAACCAAAAGGGCACAATGACCCAAATTGTCTGCAAAGATACGCATAAACGAAGAGATTACAAAATAAAATTGCATTTATTTACATTTATTCAATTAATTAATCGAACCACAGGCGAAAGTTAAGTTCAATTGAAAAAGGAAAAGGGCCAACCTCACGGCCAGCCCTTCACATAATAAGTAAAATTCAAATAGGTATGATTTGAATTTACTAAATGAAAATTTACTATTCGGGATGGTAAATCCCTTTATGTACATTCATTACATCTTAGTGATGACACCCTTCTCTGAACTCTCCAAGAACTGGATGATGTTCTGAATCTCCGGTCCATCTGGCACCTGATCCTTGATCTGGTTAATGGCATCGAAGAGGGATGTCTGACCATGGAATACCAGTCGGTAGGCATTAGCAATATGCTTGCGAACCTTCTCGGTAAGCTCAGCTGCTTCCATGATGATGGTGTTAGGACCTGCATACTTCACAGGCTTTCCACCGGCAATGATATAAGGAGGAATTTCCTTAGAGAAGGTAGTACCTGCCTGAATCATCGCCAGGTCGCCTACTCGGGTCTTGGCGTTCTCTACTACAGATGTTGAGTAGATGACACCGTTACCAATCACGCAGTCGCCCGCAATCTTGGTACCATAACCGAATACGCAACCGTTGCCGATTACGGTATCGTGAGAGATATGGGCACCTTCCATCAGGAAGTTGTTGTTGCCCAGAATGGTCTTGCCGCCCTTATGGGTACCACGGTTGATAACCACGTTCTCACGGATGGTATTGTTATCGCCGATTACTACCTCACTCTCCTCACCTGTAAAGTGGAAGTCCTGTGGGAGCGCAGCGATAACGGCTGCCTGGAACACCTTATTATTATTACCCATGCGAGTACCGTTCATGATGCTCACGAATGGATAGATGGTACAGTTGTCGCCGATGACCACATCGTCCTCAATATAGGCGAATGGATATATCTTGCAGTTGTCTCCAATCTTAGCCTTTGGAGAAACCTCTGCCTTTGGACTTATTATACTAGCCATAACTATAAACTATTAATTATTAACTATAAACTACTTAGCTCCTCCACCCAATGCATAGTAGAGATTTACTACTGCCTGCATCTTGTTGAAGTCATCAGCTACCTTAGAAAGCTGTACATTGAGGAGTGAAGACTGTGCCTGGATGATTTCAAGGTAAGAGCTGCCTGCAATACCCATCAATTCCTTGGTAGATTCTACATTCTTCTCGAGTACTTCTATTCGCTTCTGCTCTATCTTGCTCTTCTCATCAGAGTAGTTGTAGAGAACAAGCGCATTGCTCACCTCGCTACCAGCCTTCAGCACGGCATTCTGCCAGGTGTTGTAAGCCTGCTCATACTGCATCTTAGCCACCTTCAAACCGGCAATGATACGGCCGTTCTGGAAGATTGGCTGGGTAAGAGAACCTACAGCTGAGAGCAACCACTTACCTGGGTTCACGATACCTGCACCACCTGAATTGGTGAAGGCACCTGTACCGGAAATGGTGATAGATGGATAGAACTTGCTGCGGGCGGTCTCTACACCATAGAAGCACTGGGCAAGATTCATCTCGGCTGCGTGGACATCAGCACGGTTGTTGAGCAACTGGATGCCTACACCGGTTGAGAAATTAGATGGAAGACTCTGGTTATCCAACTTGCCACGGGCGATGCTATGTGCCTGGTCGCCGATGAGCAGACTCAGAGAGTTCTCTGTCTCACGAATCTGGCGCAACAGATCGGTCTTCTGGGTCAACACAGAATAGTAGTTAGACTCAGCTGACTGGATGGCTGGTGTACGGTAACCCAATCTGAGATCGTGCATCTTCTGCATAGTCTCCCAAGTATCCTTGGTCAATCCTTCCATATTGTTAACCAACTCCACCTGCTTGTCGAGCATCAACAGAGTATAATACATGTTGGCGATATTGGCGATGAGGTTGGTCTTGACAGATACCTGATAATCCTGCAACTGGAGCAGCGCCATCTGGGCACCACGCTTCTGAGAGAGCAGGTTGCCGAAGAGGTCTACCATCCAGCTGGCTGTAACAGGCATCGTGTAAGTCTTGGTGGCAGCGTTACCATCCCAGGAAGCGATAGTTCCCTGAGGAGTGAAAGCCAGAGAAGGCACGAATGCCAACTTAGCACACTTCAGCTGCTCTTCTGCCATCTTCACGTTCAAAGCCGCATTGAGCAGGTTGACATTGTTGTTCAATCCCTTCTCAATGATTGACTGGAGCTGAGGGTCGGTAAAGACACTGCGCCAAGGGATGTTGGCGAAGGTAGTAGTATCCTTTACAGCCAATGTATCTGTATCAGAAGCTACATCGCGAACGATACCGCTGGTCTTCACATCCGGACGCTCATACTTTCCGTAGAGAGTCTTGCAGCTGCTCAGAGAGAGCGCTGCGAGACCCAATATGATGATATTTAAATTCTTTTTCATTGTTTCCTTTGAAGTTACATTGCTTTATTACTTCTTCTCGATACCCTTCATTTCGTGAGCGGCGTTGGCATACTGCTCCAATTCGGCAGCTACCTCCTCGTTCATCTCGTCCTCGAACTTCATTGGGGTCAACTTCTCCTGCAACCACTGGAAGACTGCGAAGAGAGCAGGAACCACGAAGATCTGACAGATAGTACCGAGCAACATACCACCTACGGCGGCAGCACCCAGGGTCTGGTTACCATTCTTACCTACACCTGATGCGAACATCAGAGGCAACAGACCGATAACCATCGCCAGAGAGGTCATCAGGATAGGACGGAGACGGGCACCGGCACCCAGGATAGCTGAGTACTTGATAGCCATACCCGTACGACGACGCTCGAGGGCGAACTGTACGATAAGGATGGCGTTCTTAGCCAACAGACCGATCAACATAATCAACGAAATCTGCATGTAGATATCGTTAGAGTGACCGAAGATGTTGGTGAAGATGAACGCACCAGCCAAACCGAATGGGATAGACAATACTACAGACAATGGCAAGATGTAACTCTCGTACTGGGCACTCAAGATGAGGTAAACGAATACGATACAGAGTGCGAAGATCAAACCTGTAGAGTTGCTGGACTCAGCCTCAGAACGGGTCAAACCAGAGTACTCATAGCCGTAACCCTCTGGCAATGTCTCCTTGGCAACCTCAGCAATCGCCTTCATACCGTCACCGGTAGAGTAACCGCTGTTAGGAGTTACAGATACATCCATAGAGGTAAACAGGTTGAATCGGGTGATGTTAGACGGACCATAAACCTTCTTCAAGTTCACGAACTCGCTTACTGGAGACATGGTGCCATCTGCACAACGTACATAAATCTTGCTCAGATCGTCTGGACGCATACGACTCTCAGGTCCAGCCTGAATCATCACACGGTAGAGCTTACCGTAGGCATTGAAGTTAGATGCGTAGAGACCACCGAGATAACCCTGCATGACAGACAATACTGTTGATGGAGAGATACCAGCCTGCTTGGTCTTGGCAACATCTACATCCACCATATACTGAGGATAGTTAGGGTTATACTGAGTCTGGGCTGTCTGAATCTCAGGACGCTTGTTCAACTCAGCCAGGAACTTCTTCACATTATCAAAGAACTTATTCAAGTCGCCACCGGTCTTATCCTGCATGGTCATGGTGATACCATTCTGCATAGAGAAACCGGAAATCATAGGTGGAGCAAAGGCAAGAACCTGTGCATCCTTGATTGTAGCAGTCTGCTTGTAGATCATACCCAATACAGAGGTATACTCCATAGGGTTGACAAACAATGCCTCAATACCACCACCGGTGCAAGCCTCCTTGATACGGTGGAAGAATCCACCCGGACGCTCCTCGAATGGCTTCAGCTTCACGATGATGGTACCCTGGTTAGAACCGTCACCACCGATAAAGCTATAACCCATGATGGCGTTACGGGTTGCGATGGCTGGGTTGCTAGCCAGCATCTTATCTACCTGCTTTACCACCTCTGCAGTATGTTCCTGAGAGGTACCAGGAGCTGTAGAGATACAAGCGAAGATAGTACCGGTATCCTCATCAGGCACCAGACCCGTCTTGGTAGTACCCATCAGGGCAACCAGACCTACGATGCTGACAGCCACCAGACTACCAGCAATGATGCCGTGGTTGATAACCCACTTGACACCACCTTTATATTTATTGGTAATCTTATCAAACTGATAGTTGAATCCAGCGTGGAATCGGTCGATGAAAGACATCTTCTTCTCGTGACCCTCCTCGTGTGGCTTCAGCAACACGGCACAGAGTGCAGGAGACAGCGTCAACGCATTGATAGCCGAAATAACGATAGATACCGCCATGGTTACACCGAACTCACGGTAGAAGTAACCGGAAGTACCACCGATGAATGATACAGGAACGAACACGGCAGACATCACCAATGTAATAGAGATGATGGCGCTGGAAATTTCGTTCATCGCATCAATAGCTGCAGTAAGGGCACTCTTGTAACCCTGGTCGAGCTTGGCGTGAACCGCCTCGACCACCACAATGGCATCATCGACCACAATCGCAATAGCCAGCAGCAGGGCTGACAGCGTAAGCAGGTTGATGGAGAATCCGAAGATCCAGAGGAAGAGGAACGTACCGACCAGAGCCACAGGTACGGCAATCATAGGAATCAGCGTAGAACGGAAGTCCTGCAAGAAGATATACACTACGATGAACACCAGTACCAGGGTGATGATCAAGGTGAAGATAACCTCCTCGATAGATGCGAACAAGAACTCGGTAACATCCATCAGGATGACATTCTTCAACCCTGGAGGATAACTCTTCTCCAGTTCATCCAACGTCTTCTTCACGTCGCTTGCTATCTGGGTAGCGTTGGATCCGGCAATCTGCTGAACCATACCCATCACGGCAGGCTGACCATCATTGAGCAGGTTGACGTTATACTGCAAACCACCCAACTCAATCTTGGCAACTTCGCCCAGACGGAGCGTCTGACCGGAAGTATTGCTCTTGATGAGGATGTTCTCATACTCCATTGGAGTCTTCAAACGACCCTTGTAACGCAAGGTATATTCATACTGCATATCAGAGCTTTCACCAAAGCTACCAGGGGCAGCCTCGATATTCTGCTCTGCCAAAGCCTGGGAAATATCAGAAGGAACCAGTCCGAACTCCTTCATCTTCTCTGGCTTCAACCAGATACGCATAGAGTAGTTACGGGTAGAAGGGCTCTGCACATCACCCACACCATTGATACGTTTCAACTGTGGAACCACGTTGATCAGGGCGTAGTTGGTAACAAACTGGTCGTCGTAACGGCCATCGTCTGTAGTCAGAGCGAACATGATGACGTTAGAACTCTGTCGCTTGGTTACGGTGACACCCACCCTGGTAACCTCGGCAGGCAGCAGAGACTGCGCCTGAGATACACGGTTCTGTACGTTGACCGCAGCCATATCAGGGTCAGAACCCTGCTTGAAGTAAACGGTGATCTGAGCAAAACCAGAGTTAGACGCGGAAGAGGTCATATAAGTCATGTTCTCCACACCGTTGATACTCTCCTCCAGCGGAGCAACGACTGAGTTCAACACCGTCTGGGCATCTGCACCCGTATAGGTAGCAGTTACCGTGATGGTAGGCGGCGCGATATTCGGATACTGCTCGATAGGCAGCGATACCAAGCCGATAATACCCAGCAAGACGAAGAAGATGGAAACCACCGTCGAAAGTACCGGGCGCTTTATAAAGTTTGTAAATGACATAATTTACTATTTTTCTTTATACCTTATTATATATTACTTCTTTCCGCCCATAGCAGTAGCGAAGGCATGAGCGTTATCCTGAGACTCAGCCAACTTGGCAGCCTCAGCAATCTTCTGATTGTAGCGCTCCAGAGTGATAGGCTTGATCTGCTGACCATCGGTCAACTTGGTAATACCCTTCAAAACAATACGGTCGCCTACATGAAGACCTGCAGTTACGATATAGTTCTTGCCATCATCCTGTGGATTTACCTTGATTTCAGAATACTTCACCTTGTTATCCTTGGTTACGATATAAACGAAGATCTTATCCTGAACCTGAGAGCAAGCCTCCTGAGGGATAACGATAGCGCTGTTATGATCGTTAGGAACCACGATAGAACCTGCACCACCACTCTTCAGCAACTTCTCTGGGTTAGCGAAGTGAGCGATGAGAGAGATAGAACCAGAAGTAGCATCGATGACACCACTCATCTTGACTACCTTACCTGGGTGATTATAGATAGAACCGTCTGCCAACTGCAACTTAACAGCTGGGAACGCTGCGATGGCTGCCTGAATGCTACCATTGGTCTTAGACATGCTCAAGATCTGAGACTCAGAGAGTGAGAAGAATACCTCCATAGTGCTGATATTGGAAACGGTAGTAAGAGCCTGACCAGAAGCACTTACCAGAGCACCTACCTTGAAAGGAAGACTACCTACTACACCAGCAGAAGGACTGGTAACGGTACACCAAGCCAACTGCTCGCGGGCTGAAGCCAATGCTGCCTCTGCCTGAGCTACCTGAGCCTTAGCTGTTGCATAGCTGTTAGCTGCTGTAGAGAGTTCAAATTCACCGATAATCTTGCTATCATACAATTTCTTATTGTTCTGATAGGTCAACTTGGCTGTATTAGCCTGTGCCTTAGCTGTATTTACAGCGGCAGCTGCAGAACGGACAGCAGCCTGATAGGTCTCGCTATCAATAGAGAACAAAGCCTGACCTGCTGATACAGTCTGTCCCTCGTGTACAAAAACCTTAGTGATAAAACCAGAAACCTTAGGACGTACCTCTACATCCTGGATACCCTTGATGGTAGCAGGATAGGTAGTCTGCAATGCGGCGCTGGAAGTACCGATAGTAGCCACAGCGAACTCATCATCGCTGAAGTCAGGCAGACCGCCCTTCTTACTTCCACCACATGATGTCAACGCAGCAAGAACACAAACTGCTGCAACAAACAAAACGCTTTTAATTTTCATACCTATTTTTATATTATAAATTTATTATTTAATCTTTAATCTTCTCTTATTCAAAAGTTCTTTTCGTCCTCTAACGAAAACTTTTATGCGCCTTTAAGTTTTAAAAGCGGTGCAAAAGTACTAATAATAAATGAATAACGGCTCGCTAGGAGCCGTTATTTAACAAAAATTATTCTCTATTTTGAGTTTTCTGCATTTACCAATCCCATCTCCTGAGCCTTCTTCATCAGAAGTTCCATCAACGGTTCACGCTCATTAGCCACCTTATTATCCAATACAGCATCCTTGAGATACTGCTTCAGGGTGCCTACCTCGCGGCAAGGGGTAAGATGGAACATCTCCATAATCTCATTACCATCGATGCATGGCTGGAGAAGTCGCTTATAATCACGTTCCTGCAGATCAACCAGTTTCTCGCGCACCATCTTGAAATTATCCAGAAAACGCTGCTTGCGCACCTGGTTCTTACTGGTAATATCAGCCTCGCAGAGCGTCATCAGGTCGTTGATGTCATCGCCGGCATCATTCAGCAGGCGGCGTACGGCACTGTCGGTAACCTCCTCATCAGCAATCACAATCGGACGCATGTGGAGTTCTACCAGCTTCTGCACATACTTCATCTTCGCATCCATCGGAAGTTTCATACGGCGGAAGATACCCGGAATCATCTTTGCACCTATTATATTATGACTGTGGAATGTCCAGCCGATATTGTTGTCCCAGCGCTTACTCTTCGGTTTGCCGATGTCGTGGAAGAGAGCAGCCCAGCGGAGCCAGAGGTTATCAGAATGCTTGCACACATTCTCGAGCACCTCCATCGTATGGTCGTAATTATTCTTATGTGCCCTGCCGTTACGGGTTTCCACCTTGTCCATCGCAACCAGTTCTGGCAGAATGAGATCGAGCAGACCTGTATCTTTCAGGTAATAGAAACCGCAGCTTGGGTGCTTGGAGAGCATAATCTTGTTCATCTCGTCGCAGATTCGCTCAGCACTGATAATCTTCAGGCGCTCGGCATTGCGGGAGAGCGCATCATAGGTCTCCTCCTCTATCTGGAAATTGAGTTGGGTAGCGAAACGCACGCAACGCATCATACGCAGCGGGTCATCAGAAAAAGTGATATCCGGGTCGAGCGGAGTGGCAATAATGCCATCTTCCATATCGTAGACACCATCAAAAGGATCTACGAGTTCTCCAAAACGGTCTTTGTTCAGGCAGATAGCCATCGCATTGATGGTGAAGTCGCGGCGGTTCTGGTCATCCTCCAGCGTTCCATCTTCCACAATAGGCTTTCTTGAATCGCGCTGATAGCTCTCCTTACGGGCGCCGACAAACTCCACTTCTGTATCCTGATATTTCACTTGTGCAGTTCCGAAATTACGGAACACAGAAAGATGCGCCTTTCTTCCGAGCATCTTCTTCAAGGCAGAAGCTACCTCTATACCGCTACCAACCACAACGACATCAATATCATTGGAAGGTCGCTCCAGGAAGAGGTCACGCACATATCCACCTACTACATAACACTCCACAGACAGCCCATCTGCTGCCTCTGAAATCTTATGAAATATATCCTTATCCAGTATCTGTGCCAGTTCGGCATTGGTCAAATTTCTCATACTCTTTTTACTTTCGGGGTGCAAAGTTACTGTAAATCGAAGACAATACAAAATAAAAAAAGATTTTTTTTGTTTTAATTGTTGAGATGCCGCGTAACTTATCAAAAGTTACTGCAATTTAAGCGAAAAACAAAATAATTATTTGGCTATTTCATAATAAATGCGTAAATTTGCACCGAATTTCGAAATTATTATGGCAGATTTATTGAAAACAGAACAGCAGTTTAAGGATGTCATGAGTGAATGCAGGACATTATTTGAGAAGAAGCTTCATGATTATGGAGCCTCTTGGAGAATCTTGCGCCCTTCTTCTCTGACAGACCAGCTCTATATCAAGGCGAAGCGCATCCGCTCGCTCGAAATCAAGAAAGAATCTTTGGTTGGCGAAGGTATCCGTCCGGAGTTCATTGCCCTTATCAATTATGGTATCATAGGACTCATCCAGCTCGAAAAGCCTTTCGTGGATGAGGTGGATATGACACCCGAAGAGGCTATGAAACTATACGACCTCCATGCAAAGGAGGCACTGGAACTGATGCTCAGAAAGAACCATGACTATGATGAGGCATGGCGCTCGATGAGAGTCAGCAGTTATACAGACTTCATCCTGACCAAGATTCAGCGCGTAAAGGAAATTGAAGACATCGCCGGCGCTACCCTCGTTTCTGAAGGTATTGATGCCAACTATATGGACATCATCAACTATGCCGTCTTCGGTGCCATCAAAATGAGCGAGAAGTAAAAGAAATCAATGATGGAGAATAAGGCAACTCACATATTAACAAAGATAGCGGTCAATATCGGGCGACTGCTGATGGCAATAACCTTCATTTTCTCAGGATTTGTGAAGGGAATTGATCCATTAGGCACGCAATATAAGATAACCGACTATCTGGAGGCGCTGCACATCGACTGGATGTTCCCTTCATGGAGCACATTGCTGATGTCTATCGTGCTGGCTATGTGCGAATTTGCCATCGGTATCTTCTTGCTCCTTGCCATCCGCAGAAAACTGGTCAGCAAGATTGCGCTACTCGTGATGAGCGTGATGACGCTGATTACCCTGTGGATTGTCATCGCAGACCCGGTGAAAGATTGCGGCTGTTTCGGTGATGCCGTCGTGCTCACCAACATGGAGACGTTCGTCAAGAACCTCATTCTCCTTGCCATCGCTATCCTGCTCTGGAAGAAACCGCAGGAAATGCCACAGCTGGTATCTAAACCAACCCAGTGGATTGCCATCAACTACACCTTCCTCTTCTCCATCGTGATGAGTATCTGGAGTCTGTGGTATCTTCCGCAATTCGACTTCCGTCCATATCATATAGGTGTCAACATTGCCAAGGGCATGGAGATACCGAAAGGAGCCAAGCAACCCAAGTTTGATACCACCTTCATCCTGGAGAAGAACGGAGAGCGGAAGGAGTTTACGATAGACAACTATCCCGACTCTACCTGGACCTTCATCGACAGCAAGACGGTTCAGACCGAAGAAGGTTACGTACCTCCAATCCACGACTTCAGCATAGCTGATGCCAAGACGGGAGAAGACATCACCCAGGAAGTGATTCACGATAAAGGCTACACCTTCCTCCTGGTTTCGCCACATCTTGAATTTGCCGACGACAGCAACTTCGGCAATATCGATGAGATTTACGAATATGCCAACGACCATGGCTACCGTTTTCTATGCCTCACGGCAAGTACGGAGAAAGCCATCAAGCACTGGCAGGACATAACAGGAGCGGAATATCCCTTCTATGTCACAGACGAGACTACGCTGAAGACGGTAATCCGCAGCAACCCAGGTCTTCTTCTGCTGAAGAACGGAACCATCATCCAGAAATGGAGCCACAACGATTTGCCTGACATGGCAGAAATCGGCGACAAGCCACTGGAGAAGACCGAGATAGGCAAGATGCCGGAAGTAAGTGCCGCCAAGAAGATAGCCGGCATCATCTCCTGGTTCATCATTCCACTGGTACTCCTCACCATTGCCGACCGGCTCTGGGCTTGGGGCGCCTGGATCAGAAAGAAAGAGAATTCGAACAGAATATTATCAACTTTTAAAAAGAAAAGAAAAATGAGAAAGAAAATTGTAGCAGGTAACTGGAAAATGAACATGAACCTGCAGGACGGTGTTGCTCTCGCTAAGGAGATTAACGAGGCATTGGTAGCTGACAAGCCAAACTGTGACGTAATCATCTGTACTCCATTCATCCACTTGGCTTCTGTAGCTCAGGTTTTGGATTCAAAGGTAGTAGGTCTTGGTGCAGAGAACTGCGCTGACAAGGCTAAGGGTGCTTTCACTGGTGAGGTTTCAGCTGAGATGGTAAAGAGCACAGGTGCTCAGTATGTTATCCTCGGTCACTCAGAGCGTCGTCAGTACTATGGCGAGACAGCAGAGATTTTGAAGGAGAAGGTAGAGTTGGCTTTGGCTAACGGTTTGAAGGTTATCTTCTGCTGCGGTGAGACTCTCGAGGAGCGTGAGGCTGAGAAGCAGAACGAGGTTGTAAAGGCAGAGTTGGAAGGTTCAGTATTCCACTTGAGCGCTGACGCTTGGAAGAACATCATCCTTGCTTACGAGCCAATCTGGGCTATCGGTACAGGTAAGACTGCTACTTCTGACCAGGCTGAAGAGATGTTGGCATACATCCGCTCTATCGTAGCAGAGAAGTATGGCAACGAGGCTGCTGAGGATACATCAATCCTCTACGGTGGTAGCTGCAAGGCTAGCAACGCTCCTGAGCTCTTCGCTAAGCCAAACATCGACGGTGGTTTGATCGGTGGTGCTTCTTTGAAGGCTGCTGACTTCAAGGGTATCATCGACGCTTGGAAGAAGTAATCTCATAAGGATATTACATTTCCCGAAGGGATGCCTTCTTCGTGAAGCGCATCCCTTCATTCTTCATTACACCTTATTATATATATAGAAATCCAAGAATAAGGTGCTGTTTTAAAACAAGACGACAAACATAAAAGGAATAGTCATGAAACAATTCGTCACATTATTGATTATGATCCTCTGCTCAACATTCACAGCTAATGCGCAGAACTACCTGGACCATCTCAAAAAGAAGGAACCGGGAAAGGGTGTTGTAACCGTGAACCAAAGTAAGGCGATTGATGAACTGGTAAACGGCAAACAAGTGATTCCACAAGACGACAAGACTAAGACTACCCCACAGAAAAAAGAAAAAGAGCCTGAAACTCAGCACAAGCAGGGTCCTGATTCCCTGAAGAAGACTGAGCCACAGCATCATGAGGCAACCCGAGAGAATGCCCACGTGAACAATGCCCAAAAGGCAGAGAACAAAAAAGAAGAAACAGAAACACCTGTAGTGGATATGCGCAAGAAAGTGATGCGCAAGAGCTATAAGGTTACAGGATATAGAGTACAGGCTTTTGCTGGCGGCAATTCGCGTAACGACCGCCTGAAAGCAGAACAGACTGGCAATCAGTTGAAAGTTCATTTTCCTGAACAGCCGGTTTATGTTCATTTCTACTCTCCAAGATGGATTTGCCGAATGGGCAACTTCCGCAGCTTAGCTGAAGCCCAGAAGATGCTCGCCAAGGTTCGTTCCCTGGGATACAGACAGGCATGCCTTGTAAAGGGACAGATTACCGTGCAGTATTAAATTAAAGTGAAAAGTGAATAGTGAAGAAACAACGTTCGGCGGCCGAAGGGAAAGCCAATTCAACAGCTTTACTATTCATAAAGTTCAAAGTTCAAAATTCAAAGTTCAAAGTAAATAAGATGAATCCAGAAACAGAATTTCGCGAGGGATTGGACGAACTCGCAGAACACTATACAGAAGTATTAAAGCTCTTGGGAGAAGACCCTGAACGTGAAGGACTTGTAAAAACACCGATGCGAGTAGCCAAGGCTATGCAGATACTGACTCGTGGCTATACACAGGATGCACACAAGGTATTGACCGATGCCCTCTTTGAAGAGAAATACAACCAGATGGTCATCGTGAAAGATATTGATTTCTTCTCGATGTGCGAGCACCACATGCTTCCTTTCTATGGCAAGGTGCATGTAGCCTATATCCCGAACGGCAAGATTACCGGTCTGAGCAAGATTGCCCGTGTGGTTGATATCTACAGCCATCGTCTCCAGGTACAGGAACGTCTTACCCAGCAGATTAAAGACTGCATTCAGGAAACATTGAATCCGCAGGGCGTGATGGTAGTGATAGAAGCCAAGCACATGTGCATGCAGATGCGAGGTGTAGAGAAACAGAATTCCATCACCACCACCAGCGACTACAGCGGAGTTTTCAATTCACTGAACACCCGCCAGGAGTTTATGAGTCTGCTGAGAGGAGAAACGAAGAGAATCTAATTTTTTAATGTTGAATGTTGAATGTTGAATGTTGAATTAGGCATACGCCATATCAACTCATCATTCATCATTCAACATTCAACATTCAACACTACTCCCCATTCAACACTCCTCCCCAATTCAACATTCAACATTCAACATTCAACATTACCAAAAATGAAGTTTATATCCTGGAATGTAAATGGCCTGCGCGCTTGCGTAGGCAAGGACTTCGAGAACCAGTTTAAGAAACTCGATGCCGACTTCTTCTGCCTGCAGGAAACCAAGATGCAGGAGGGACAGCTCGACCTTCAGTTTGAGGGCTACGAGAGTTATTGGAACTACGCTGAGAAAAAAGGATACTCTGGTACAGCCATTTATACCAAGCACAAGCCATTAAACGTAAGTTATGGCATGGGCGTAGAGGAACATGATCATGAAGGCAGAATCATCACGCTGGAATATGACCAGTTCTATCTCGTTACCTGCTACACCCCAAATTCGCAGACAGAACTCAAGCGTCTGGATTATCGCATGACTTGGGAAGACGATTTCCGCAAGTTCCTGAAATCTCTTGACGCCAAGAAACCTGTTATCATCTGCGGCGATCTGAATGTAGCACACGAAGAGATAGATATCAAGAATCCGAAGACCAACCGCCGCAATGCCGGTTTCACCGATGAGGAGCGCGAAAAGATGACCATTCTTCTGAATGATGGCTTTACCGACAGTTTCCGTTATCTCCACCCTGATGAGGTAACCTATTCGTGGTGGTCATACCGTTTCAAGGCGCGCGAGAAGAATGCCGGTTGGCGTATCGACTACTTCCTAGTCTCCGATCGTATCAAGGAACAGATTACAGAAGCTAAAATCCATACTGAAATCATGGGCAGCGACCATTGTCCGGTAGAAGTAGATTTAACGTTCTAATCCTACCTTTCATCTCAACATCAATAAGAATAATCAGAAGAGGGTGAATCATAAGTTTATGATTCACCCTCTTCTTGTTGTTGGTAAAGGTCATAAAAAAAGGGGATGCACCTTCCTCACGGAAGCCATCCCCATATTGGTCATATCAACATAAAATTTTAATTTATATAAGAGAGATTTTCTTTTAATTCAATGAAGTAACAAAACTATAGTTGCTTATTTCTGATTACATGAACTGCTTCAACTCAGAGAGATTTCTCTTCTCAGAAGAACCGTCCTTGTAAGTTACCATGAAGTAATCGTGAACAGACTTGCCATTCTTGAACTGAACGACAGCTACACCGCCTTCACGGAGCTGGAGTGTGAAGTAGCCTTCGCGCTTACCATTGACATAGTTGCCATGCCACTTCTCCTTACCATTCTTATAATAGGTAGTAACCTCACCATTAAAGATAGTATTGCGATCGTTGCCGAGGTCGATAAAACTATAACCACCTTCAGCACGGAGATTACCATTCATATAGAAGTCCTGGAAAACGTCCTTCTTGTTAAGGCCTGAACCAGTAGTCATCAGCAGTCTGTAATAACTAGCCTGATCTGCACTGGTTACATTGCTCATATTTTCTGCATAGAAAATAGTGTCAGCTACAACTGTTGCATTCTCTACGTGCTTACGACCGAAAGCTGCTATGGTCATCAAAGCCATCAATGAGAATAATATCATTCGTTTCATATCGTTTATTTTTAGGATGTTATTGTAATTGTCTTTATTTCTTTTTCTGGTGCAAAGATACAACGATTTCCGAAAAATTCATAATTCCTTAACGCTATTTTATCTTATTTTTTGAGCAAGTAATACTTTTTGTTTTTGAACGCACACAAGCTTACAATTTGCAATTTCATAGCCTAAAATTTAGCATATTGCACGAAGACATACCTTACAAAACGCTATTTTCATGGTATCAAGTTTACAAAATGTAACTGAATTGATATACATCAAGAAGATAAAAGCACAAGTTTTTTGGCATTTTGAGAAACTTTTTCAGGATATTTCTCGCCTATCTTCTTTTATTTTTGTATTTTTGCACGAAAATATATAATATAAGGTACGCGCATGAGAAAAATTCTTCATTTCATGATCGCCCTCACCGTCCTCAGCTTTGCATCATGCAAGGATACCGAAGGCTCTATCGGCGACCCTATCAGATCCAACGGGCAAGACCGTGACACAGATATCATTACAGGCGATGATTATGTTTATCATCTGCCTGTCATCTTCCATGTCTTCTACAGTAACACCACGCAATACATCGAATATACCCGCCTCAAGGAGATTCTCTCCAACGTGAACGAACTTTATCAGGGTGATGTATACAACTATCAGTTGGATACCGTCCCGAGCGAGAACCTGCATATCCTGTTCGAACTGGCTGAGAAGAATGAGAGCGGCAAGAGACTCAGTACACCGGGTGTGGAATATATCAAGGTTTCAGAATCGGAGTTCGACTGTGAGAACTTCATGAAGGACAAGAATTATGTAAAGTACTGCTGGGACCAGAACAACTACATCAATGTGATGGTATATGCCTTCAAGAAGACCGATGAAAACAGCACCACGCTGGGCATCAGTCATCTGCCTTACCAGGTAGGCGGCTATCCACAGATAGATGGTTTGAGCAATGGCAAGAACTATCCGCTGAGCAAACCGGGCAAATTTCCGTATTGCGTTTCGCTCAATTCAATCTATGTGGGAAGGGAAAATGAAGGAACCCGGTATACCACAGATAAGAATCATAAGGGATATACCTACAATACAGCCGACCCGAATGCTACGCTGGCTCACGAATTGGGACATTATCTGGGGCTCTTCCACAGTTTCTCAGAAAAGACTGTGAAAGACAAATCAGAGGCTGCCGATGATGATGACGACTCAGACTATTGCGATGATACACCAAGCTACAACCGAATAGCATACGGCAAATGGCTGACAGAATATGTCAGTAAGGCACAAGCCATCAAGAAGGATACCACGCTCAGCATGAAAGAGCTTGCCAAACGCACCAACAGCAAGGACGGGGAATGGCAGTCAGACAATCTGATGGACTACAGCATCTGTTACAGCATGCGATTCACCCCAGAACAGGCAAACCGCATCCGTCAGGTTCTGTATTACTCGCCCCTGATACCGGGTCCGAAGAAAATTCGACCGAGAACCCGTGCATGGGATGAGATGCCGGAAACAGAAGATGACCTCCCTATCCGATATGCCAAGGAAAAGGCTATCTGCATCAAGGACATCCGGATACTGAAGGCTGAGAAATAGAAAAAACTAGAAGAGTATAAAGAAATAGAAACAAGAAGAAAATGAAATATACAATCAAGGCTCCACGCCAACTCAATGCAAGTATCAATTTGCCAGCTTCCAAGAGTATCAGCAACCGTGCATTGGTAATCAATGCCATGGCGGGATGCAAGTTGCAGCCCCACAACCTGAGCGATTGCGATGATACAGAAGTCATCATTGCGGCACTGCGCGATATGCCTGATGTCATCAACATCAAGGCTGCCGGTACTGCCATGCGCTTTATGACCGCCTATCTTTCAGCTACACCGGGCGAGCATACCATCACAGGTACCGAGCGCATGCAGAACCGCCCTATTGCTATCCTGGTAGATGCCCTGCGTTACCTCGGAGCTGATATACAGTATGAAAAAAAAGAGGGCTATCCTCCACTCCACATCGTTGGTAAGCCATTGGAAGGTGGACATCTCGAAGTGGTGGGAAACATCAGTTCGCAGTATATCTCGGCACTGCTGATGATTGGTCCGATTCTGAAAAACGGTCTGGAACTGAAACTGACGGGCGAGATAGCATCACGTCCTTACATCGACCTCACGCTGTGGACAATGCAGAACTTCGGAGCCAGCGCAGAATGGACCGATGTGGATACCATCACCGTAAAGCCACAGCCTTACAGCTGCGTAGCCGACTACACCATCGAGAATGACTGGAGCGCTTCTTCTTACTGGTATGAAATGATGGCGCTGAACGGAAACCCTGATTCTGAGGTAAAACTCGAAGGTCTGTTCGACAGTTCCAAGCAGGGCGATTCTGTAGTGAAATACATCTTCAGTCTGTTGGGCGTGAAATCAGAATTTGAGAACCGTGATGTTCTTTCTCCTGTCAAGTTGAAAGTCCAGCGCTGTCTTTTACCTCGTTTCGACTACGATTTCAGCGGTTCTCCAGACCTAGCACAGACCATCGTTGTAGCCTGCTGTGCCCTGGGCGTAAAGTTTAAGTTCACCGGTCTTGCCAGTTTGAAGATCAAGGAGACCGACCGCATCGAGGCATTGAAGAAGGAACTGAAGAAGGTGGGTTACGTGATTTATGACGAGAACGATAACACGCTGATTTGGGATGGCGAGACCTGCGAGCCTAGTTTCGAGCCTATCGACACCTACGAGGACCATCGCATGGCACTTGCCTTCGCCCCTCTTGCCTTCAAGTTCCCTCAGATAGAAATCAACAATCCTGAGGTAGTGAGCAAATCCTATCCTCATTATTGGGAAGACCTGAAAAAGGTGGGATTTGAAATAGTTAACAGTTAATAGTTGATAGTTGATAGTTAATAGTTGACAGTTAACAGTTCAACAACTTTGCTAATCATAAAGTTCAAAGTTCAATATTCAAAGTTCAAAGTAAATGTTGTACCTGATTTTAGCCCTGGTGGCACTAGGATTGATTTCCGCAGTCTTCGGCATCATCTCTCATCGCAAGGGAGAGGATGAAGAGCCTTTGCTGGAAGGAGTTTCGTGCAATACCTGCAACGGAGAGAACTCCAAATGCGAACAGGAATGCATGATGGAAGCCGCCACCAAGGAAATAGAATACTACGATGACGAGGAACTCGACCGGTTTGCAGGAAGAGCTGCCGACGACTATACCGATGATGAGGTAGAGGAATTCTCGGAAGTGCTCTATACGATGCAGCCAGACGAAGTGGCGGGATGGAACCGAAGTCTGATACTGAGAGGCATCAACCTGCCCAACCAGATTAAGGACGAAGTCATCAGTTTTTTAAGTTAAACATGCAATGCGCTATGCGTAACATGCAATGCGCAAAGTTTAAAGTTCAAAGTTCAAAGTAAAGACATGGATATACTGCAATATACATTTTTTCAGAACGCGCTGATTGGCGCCCTACTGGCAAGCATCCTGTGCGGCTTTGTAGGCACCTACATCGTCACACGCCGGCTGGTCTTCATCAGCGGTGGCATTACGCATGCCTCTTTTGGCGGCATCGGTATCGGCGTATTTGCAGGCATCAGCCCCATACTCTCAGCCATGGTATTCGCCATCTTGAGTGCCTTTGGCGTGCAATGGGTATCACGGAAGAAAGATGTGCGCAAAGACTCTGCCATCGCCATGTTCTGGACCCTAGGCATGAGCGTGGGCATCATCTGCTGCTTCCTTACTCCTGGCTTCATGCCCGACCTGCCCTCCTTCCTCTTCGGAAGTATACTTGCCATCGACAGCACAGACCTCTGGCTTCTGGCAGGTCTCACCCTGTTTGTTGCGATGCTGTTCACCTTTCTGCTGCGTCCTATCCAGACCATCGCATTCGACAGCACCTTTGCCAAATCGCAACATCTGCCGGTTACAGCGATAGAATATATGATGATGACGCTCATCGCCATGACCATCGTGGCAACCATCAAGATGGTGGGCATCGTACTTGCCATCAGTCTGCTCACCATACCACAGATGACTGCCAACCTCTTCACCTACAGCTACAAGCGCATGATAGGAGCCAGCATCGTGATAGGCTGCATCGACTGCATCGTGGGCCTCTATGCCAGTTATCTGCTCAATGTGCCATCAGGTGCAACCATCATCTTCGTCAGCATCATCCTGTTTGCAGCAGCAAGGATACTGGCAGCCAGAAAGCACTAAGGCTTTCACACACCCTAAAATAAAAATTTTAAATAAAGAAGAAACTTATGTTGAAGCATTTCCCATTCAGAAACCTCTTGCCAGCTATGGTTATCCTTGCCTTCGCAATGACCATAGCAGGATGCTCTACGCAGAAGAATACGGCGAAGAGCAGATGGTGGCATGCCTTCAACGCCCGATACAACACCTATTATAATGGTACCGTAGCCTATATCGAAGGCTCGCTCGAAAAGGAAAACGGAAATAAGGACAATTACTCTGAAATGATTCCTTATTATACGGTTGGCAACAAGAACAGCCGCGAACTGGGCAAGTCGAACTACGACCGCGCCATCGAGAAATGCGAGAAAGCCATTCACCAGCATAGCATCAAGCGCCGCCCGGTATGGGACAAGAAACGCCGCAAGACTGCCAAAGACCTGGAATGGCTGCATCGCCGTGAATATAATCCGTTTCTCTGGAAGGCATGGATGCTGATGGGCCGTTCCCAGTTTTTTGAAGGCGATTTCCAGTCGGCAGCAGCTACATTCGCCTATATGAGCCGTCTCTACGCCACCCAACCCGGCATTTACGGCAAGGCACGTGCCTGGCTCGCCAAGAGTTATCTCGAATCGGGATGGATATACGATGCCGAAGATGTAATCCGTAATATCGAGCGCGATTCCATCCACTGGCGTGCCCAGAAGGAATGGGACAAGACCTATGCCCTCTACTATCTGAAGACCGGACGCTATCAGGAGGCCGTTCCGTATCTCCGCAAAGCCATCGGCTATGAGATGCGACGCAAGCAGAAAGCCCGCCTCTGGTATCTGATGGGACAGGTAGAAGCACAACAGGGACATACCCAGAATGCCTACCGTGCCTTCAAGCATGTCATCCGTCTCAATCCGCCTTACGAACTGGAGTTCAATGCCCGCATCTCCATGACCGAGGTACTGGCAACCAACAACTCCCGGAAGATGGTATCCAAATTGAAGCGAATGGCTGCGAGCGACAAGAACAAGGAATATCTCGACCAGGTTTATTATGCCATCGGCAACATACATCTCAACCAAGGCGATACCCTTCAGGCTATTGCTGCATACGAAAAGGGTGCCGCGAAATCAAGCCGAAACGGAGTTGAGAAAGGTGTATTGCTGCTGCATCTGGGCAATGTATACTGGCAATGCCACCGTTATGGCGATGCCAAGCGATGCTATGATGCAGCCATCGGACTCCTAGACCAGGACCGCAAAGACTACAAACAGCTCTCCGACCGTTCGAAGGTTCTCGATGAACTGGTGCCTTATACCGACGCCATCCATCTGCAGGACTCCCTGCAATCGCTTGCCCGCATGAGCGAAACAGAACGGAATGTCGCCATTGACAAGGTGATAGAAGCCCTGAAAAAGCAGGAAAAGGAAGAAAAGAGAAGACTTGCCGACCAGGAATTGGCAGAAAAACAAGACAACCAAAGTGCCGGCAGAAACAACGGTAATGGTAATAACAGCAGAAATAACAGGAATCAGAGAAACAGCAATGCCTCATCCGGCTTCGGAAACGGAGCCATGGGCAACGGCGGTTTCGGCAACAGCAATAACTGGTATTTCTATTCCCAATCTGCCGTAGCCCAAGGCAAACAGCAGTTTGAGCGCCTCTGGGGTAAGAGAAAGAACATAGACAACTGGCGACGGAGCAACCAGACCGTAGTGGCCGATGCCAAAGGTGTAGAAGAAATGACCGACGAGCAGCGCGATTCACTCCTCAACGAGGCACAGAAGAAAGACCTTGAGAAGGAGAAAGAGAAGAACATGAGTGCAGAAGAAGATCCGCATCAGCGTGCCTACTATCTCGCTCAGATTCCGCTCACCGAAGAGAAGATGGCAGAAAGCAACCAGATTCTGGACGACGGCCTGCTGCATGCCGGCATCATTCTGAAAGACAAACTCAATGATCTGGACGAAAGCGAACGCCTGTTGCAGCGACTGGTGAAGAAGAACGCTGCATACGAACATCTCGATGATGCCTACTATCACCTCTACCTGCTCTACAACATCAGGAAGCAGCCAGCCATCGCCAGCCGCTATCTCGACCTGTTGAAAGCGAATTATCCGGAGAGTCAATGGACCGCCCTGCTCACCTCTCCTTATTATGAGGAAGATGCGAAGATGGGCATTCATCTCGAAGACTCGCTCTATGCTGCCACCTACGATGCCTTCAAGGCTAACCTATATAATAAGGTGGTACACAACAGGGCTATCTCTGACAAGCGCTATCCTGAAGGAGCCAACCGCGACAAGTTCCTCTTTATCGGCGGACTCACCCAGCTCCACGAGGGGAATATCCAGGCTTGTCTTGATGATATGCAGCAGGTGGTAGAGAAATATCCGAACAGCCGACTCAGCGAGATGGCAGGAATGATTCTCAACGGAGTGAAAGCCGGCAGACAGCTCAAGGGCGGCACATTCGACCTGAGCAATGTATGGTCGCGCCGCAACGCTGTACTCAATGATGACGTCAAATCCAAAGCCAAGGTATTCAGCATTGAGCGCAACGAGCCGTTCGTCTTCATGCTCGCCTACGTTCCCGATTCTGTAAACGAGAACCAGTTGCTCTTCGAGATGGCGAAATATAATTTCACCTCCTATCTCGTTCGTAATTTCGACCTCGTCATTGACGAGCAGAATGGTCTGCACCGCATGCAGGTAAAGGGCTTCCGCAATTACGACGAAGCACGGCAGTATGCTAACGACATCTACCAGCATCAGGCCATCACCCAGCTCCTCTCAAAGGGAGCCCGAGGCATCGTCATCAGCGAGCCAAACCTCCTGCTGCTGGGCACCAGTCTGAGCTACGACGATTATACTCTCTTCTATACCCAGCATCTGGCACCGCTGAAAATCAGCAAGGACCCACTGCTTGAAGAACCGGAGGAAATCATACAGCAGGAAAAGACGGATGATTCAGAAGAAAATGAAGAAGAAACCGGAACTGCCGAAAGCGGAACAACCGGTGAAATAGAAACCGGAACTACCGGAACATTCGATAATGGTACGACCGGAACTTTCAGTAACGGAACAACCGGAACCCAGGGAACCGATGCAGATATAAAGGAAGAAAAAGCGCCAAAGACAACTTTCGACAACGACGACAGTCTGGATTTGGACAGCGAAGAATATGATTTAGATGGATTTTAGTGAATAGTTATCATGTTTAAAAAGACAGAAACAGAACTTATCCTTCAACTCAAAAAAGGATCTATGAAGGCATTCGATGAAATCTACGGGCTATATGCCCGCAGACTCTTTGCCTTTTGCCTGAAATATACCAAGTCGAAGGAGAATGCCGAAGAAATCATGGAAGATACCTTCGTATGGCTCTGGAACAACCGAAGCACGCTGGAAGAGGCAGACAGCGTAAAGCCGCTGCTCTTCCTCAGAGCCAAGCATTACCTCATCAACGCTTACAGGAAGGTCATCAATTCGCCCGTGTACGAAGACTACATGGATTACCTTGACCATCACAACAGCACCGCTGCTGACAGTCAGCTGGAGTATGATGATTTCGTCAGACAACTCAATCTGATGCTTGCCAAGCTGCCCAAGACACAGCAGGAAATCATCCGACTCTCCAAGTTGGAGATGCTCAACAATCAGGAGATTGCCGAGAGACTCAACTATAGTGAACAGACCGTTAAGAACCAGTTGTCGATGGGTTTGAAACAGCTTCGACAGCTTATCAGCAACCGCACCAACCTGATGTGGCTCTTGTTTTTAGTATAATTTAACGGTACATTATCTACCGAACCGTGTATAATCTAAAAAAGGATTGTTTTATGTTAGACGACATCAAGAATAGTACAGACTTAGCTAATCTGAAGGAACGGATCAACAACTGTTCAGATGAAGAATTAGCAGCAGCCATGGAAGAGGAATGGCTGCACGGCATCATCCCGGATAGCGGTATCTCTGACGAAGATTTGGCACGTATCAAGGCCGAAATTCATGAACAGATAGGAACCCGTAAGCAATTCACCCTGAAGCGCGTCCTCAAGTGGACCCAGATAGCGGCAGCTATTGCCCTGCCTATCTGCATGGTGATTATGGGAATGATGTATAAGGAAAACAGGCAATATGCCGCGATTCCGCTGACAGAAATCACCACCCAGGAAGGCGAACAGGTGAGCATCACCCTGCCCGACAAGAGTGTGGTAGCACTCAATTCACTCTCCAGCATCAAGTATGCACCACAGGATTTCTGCAAGGACAATCGCGAGATTGAATTTGAAGGCGAGGCTCACTACAAGGTAGCCAAAGACGCCCGACATCCATTCATCATCCACATGCAGGGAATGGAAATCAAGGTATTGGGCACTGAGTTTAACGTCATCAACAGAAAGAAAGAACAGACAGCAGAAGTTGCGCTGCTCAACGGTAGCGTGATGCTCACTTCCCTTGCCAACGGCAGTACCTATACGATGAAGCCAAACGAAATCGTAGTGGTGAACAAACAGACTGGAAAGATGGATATCCGCGAAACATCGCATATCGAGGATGCCTGTGCATGGCAGAAGAAGCAGCTGGTATTCCGTGATGCATCGCTGGGCAGAGTCATCAGAAGCCTGGAGAAGAATTACGGAGTAGAGATTGCTGTAGAAATGGATACCATCGAACCTTTCACAGGAACCTTGCCGAACAACAACCTTACCGAGGCGCTGCAGATTGTCTCTGAAGCCTATCAGGTAAAGTTCAGCAAGACACCAGCCGGAAAGTATGTTTTGAGATAATATACACCACACGCTTTCCAAGCGTATGGAATTTGCTTGTTACAGTTCAATCATTTAGGGTAAAAAATAAGCCTTTGAGCTATCATTTCCGATACGCTCAAAGGCTTTTTTATTTAGGTCTTAAGATGTGCCAAATCCCATTGGCATGACGTTTAACACATGAGATTATCGTTTATTTTCCATAATCATTGTACATCATAATCAGGCAAGCGGCACTCCAGCTGAAGTGGGAAGCCTGCATAGGCTTGCCGGTATGCGTGTCATAATTCTCATAGATTGGGGTACCTGCCGAAATGCCCTGCAAATTGCGGAACACCTGGTCGGTATAGGCATCTGCCTTCTTCTTCTCACCATAGTTGCGATAGCCCTTGATGCCATAATAGGTCTGGTCGAGCCAGATAGGACCGCGCCAGTAACCCTGCGGATTGTACTTCGGATTATCGGCTGCTATCGTCGGGAATGGGATGAAGGTAGAGAACTTCTTCTTATTGTCGAGCAACTTTCTTGCCTTGGCAAACTGCTTAGGCGTTGCTATGTTCGCCCAGAAAGGAATATAGCCCTCACAACCAGCCTCACGTACAAAACTTCTGCCGGCATCCAAACGGCGGTCGTAGAAGAAGCCATCTTTCTGGTCAAAGAAATAATCGGCAACCAGTCCACGATAGTCAGGCAAGTCGAAAGGCTCGCCCAGCAATCCGGCAAATTTCTTGAGCAAGGTATACTCCAGCGAGAGATAAGCATTCAGGTCAACGCTCTCCTGATCAGTACTCCATGCATCCTTGCCGTTCTGCAACATCTTGGTGCCGTCGAAACGGATGGCATTATCCATTCCGCTCTCCCAGGCAGCAGCCTCTAGCGTGCCATCAACCGAGCCGAACTCACAGATATGGTTCTTGTCGTGATCTCTTTTCTCATACCACCACTTGTGATATTTCAGAAGCTTCGGATACATCTCCTTTACGAAAGCCAGATCCTGGGTATGCTCGTAAATCTCGTTCACCGCCCAGGCTGCCAGAGGAGGCTTACTGTCGCGGTAGTTGTTCTCAGAAGCATCCGGATAGATGCAGTCGATAATCATGCCGTCTGGCTGCTGGTAGTCGAACATCACGCGGATGTTATCCTTCGCCAACTCTGGGAAGAAGGAAGCCATACCGGCAGAGAAACGCCAGCAGTCCCATGCCCAGCAACCTACGAAATAGCCTACAGCATGACTAGGCACGATGCCGTCATGATACAGGGCACCTCGCTTGGCACGCCAGTTGGAAAGCAGGGTGACGATGGATTTCGCAGCCACCCGGTTGTATTCTGCAGGCATATCATCACGTATCACCTTCTTCAGATAACCGTTCCAGCGCTTCTCGTTTTCATCGAGTGCTACCTTCGGATTGGCAAGCAGACTGGCTGTATGCACATGCTGAACCGAAGCCTCGGTATCCTGCTCTACCAGCGAAATGGCGATGGTAAGCTGCTCTACACCTCTTGGCACGGCAGCCAGATAGTTATGGTCGGTATCAGTCACCTTAACCTCCTGAGGAAAGTCGATGATGACACGTTCACCGTAGAAGTCTCCGATGGAAACACGGTTCTTGTAACGTGATACATTGGCACGGGTACTGATGCTGTCGGCAGTAAACGTGAACGGAACCTTGGATGGATTGGTAACTGTAAGCAACGCCGTACGGGCATCAACAAACTGCAGACTCTCATAGAAATCGGCACCATCCTTCTTCAGGCTCATTCTGATTTCGCCCGGATAATAGCTCTGTTCCTGCACGGTACCATCAATGAGAGATACCAGCGAACGGGCATACCAGTTGCGGTAATAGATACTGAAAGGTCCGCAGAAGCCTGCGGTAGGTTTCTCCTTCTCTGAGAGGGTGAAACCCATCCATGAACCCATATCCGTGAAGCATCCGTTCTGACGGCGGGGAGCACCCGGTGTCAGCTGGATGTCAAGAATATCCTTATACTCCTGACGGGTGGTCTGTGCCATGCCGTCCATAGACAGCATGGCAAGCCCCATAGTCAATATAGCTATAGACTTAGTCTTCATATCGTTTATTTTAAGTTCTTAATAGTAAAGCTATAGCTCCACTCCTTTGGTGTGATGGTATATTCCGGATGCACCATAGCGCCCCAGGTATTATCCCCACCAACACCCATCTGCAAATGGTCGATGTTCACCCAGACCATGTCCTTCTTGTCTACACAGCCGCCATGACGGTGCTCGATGGTAGAAGGAACATAGAGGAGATCATCCTGTGGGAAGTTCCAGGCACTTACGCTCAATGGCTCAGCACCTTCCACCCTGATACCGGCTCCAGCCTTCGAAGCGAGGGTGAACCAACGTACATCACACTTGTTGGCGGTTTCCTGTGCTCTTACATATGGATGATACTGCTCCCAAACGCTGGCAGAATACTTACCGATGAGGTAACCGCTCTTACGGTCGGCATAGTTCTCCTGCGGACCTCTACCCAACCAGGTCATCTGGTCGTAGTCGCCCTTCAGAATCATGCGCATACCGAGACGAGGCATCTCCGGCAGCGCCTTGTTGCCAGGCATGAAGTGCATGTTCACCTCTACATTTCCATTGGCAAGCATCTGATAGGTAATCTGCATCTGAGATTCCTGCTCAGGCATATCGAAGTCTGCGATGACGGTAGCCTTCTGGTTGTCTGCCTGGGTCTTGATGCTATTCAGTACCATCTTCTTTCCTGCCTCACGCCAGGTAGCGCAGCGTTCCTGAGTACCGTTAGCCACATCGTTGTCGGTAATACCGCGCCAGAAGTTTGGCTGCAAACCAGCCAGCAGCATTTCCTTGCCGTCATATTTCAGTGAGGTCATCTCGCCGGTCTTCTTAGAGAAGCTGATGCTGAAATCATTGGTCTTTCCCTGGATAGTGATGGCATCTTCTGTCTCGGTCTTCTCTATCTGTCCGCTTACCTGTTCCTGAGCCTTTTCCAGTCGTACAGGCAGCTGCATCTGCTCGATGGCTACCTCGTGACCTGCAGGAACGGCTCCGGTAGCCTGCTTGCTGAAGGCGCGCAGGGTGAGGAAGTATTCCTTGTTGTCGGCAGCAGGAAGAGTGCCCATCGGTATCTCCATCTCCTTAGCCTGATGAGGCAGGAGGGTTGGGAAGTTCATCTTGCCGCTTCTGATGGTTTCGCCGTTTGCCTCTACTGCCCAGAAGAGTTGATAATTGTCAAGCGTGGTATAGTCGAATCGGTTGGTTACCTTGATGCGGTTCTGCATGAAGGCTACTGGCTCGAAGGCGATGTTCTGGTAAACCTTCTTCACCTCCCAGATATGTGGATGCAGCGAGCGGTCGGCTGCTACAAGTCCGTTGGCACAGAAGTTGGAATCGTTTACTACACCTACGAATCCCATATCGCCACCATAAGCCCAGTATTTGTGTCCCTTGTCATCGGTCTTGGCGATGGTCTGGTCTACCCAGTCCCAGATGAAACCACCCTGCAACTGGTCGTATTTGTAAATCAGATCCCAGTAATCCTTGAGATTACCCTCGCTGTTACCCATGGCATGGGCGTATTCGCAGAGAATCAGCGGACGCTCATCACGCTGGTTGACATGGCGGCGCAAAGACCAGATGCGGGCATACATCGGACAGTAGATATCCGACTTGGCGTAGTAACCGCCGCCCTCATACTGTACCGGACGGGTTGGATCCATCGCCTTGCTCATATCGTAGAGTTTCTCGAAGCTCTTGCCATATCCGCTCTCGTTACCCATAGACCAGATGATGATGGCGGTATGGTTGCGGTCGCGCTTGATCATACGGTACATGCGGTCGTGGAAAGCAGGATACCAGTCTTCTCTGTCTGCCAGCTGCTTGTATTCTGTATCCAGGATACCATGACACTCGATGTTCGCCTCGCCCACCATGTAGAGACCATACTTATCGCAGAGCTGATACCACTCCGAATAGTTTGGATAGTGAGAGGTACGCACGGCATTGATGTTGAACTGCTTCATCATCTTCACATCCTTCACCATCTCACCGATGCTGAGGGTTCTGCCGTGTACGGCATTGTGCTCCTGTCGGTTTACACCCTTGATGGTGATGGCAACACCGTTTACCAGAAGCTGTCCATTCTTCATTTCGATGGTACGGAAGCCGAAAGGCTGTGCCACACTCTCCTCTACTCTGCCATTCCTGTCGGTAGTATTGATGACGAGTGTGTAGAGATAAGCGCTCTCGGCACTCCAAGGCTGCACGTTCTTCAACAGCTTTTTGAAATGAATCAAGGTATCAGCAGGTGAGGTGATGCTCTGGATTTGTTTGAAGAGAGATTTACCTGTTGCCGAAAGCACTTTCACCTCAACCTTCTGACCCTTCTGTGGATTGAGCATATTCACATCGAGTGTGAAATTGCCATCCTTATATTGATTGATTAGTTTATTTCCCAATACGTAGTCGTTCATTCTGCTCTTAGGACGAGCCTGGATGAACACATTGCGCTCTATGCCGCTATACTTCCAGTAGTCCTGGTCTTCCAGATAACTTCCGTCGCTGAAGCGGAACACCTTCATGGCAAGGCGGTTCTTGCCCTTCTTCAGGAACTTGGAGATATTGAAGTGGGCAGGCAGACGGCTATCTTCACTATAACCCACCATCTTACCGTTAATCCAGAGATAGAAGGCAGATTCTACGCCTTCGAAATCCATGATCACATCCATGCCCTTCCAGTTTTCAGGCACGGTAAATTCGTGTACATAATGTCCTACAGGGTTGTAATCCTGTGGCACGAAAGGAGGATTTGCCTTGAAAGGATAGGTTACATCGGTGTAGATTGGTGCATCGAAGCCCTGCAACTCCCAGCTGCCAGGCACATTGATATTCTGCCAATCGTTTACATTATAGGATGTCTTGAAGAAATCGGTCAAGGCAAGACTCGGATTCTTCACCAGTTTGAATTTCCATACACCATCCAGCGAGCGGCGGCGCTCATTCTGGGTGTTCAACTGGAAACGGCGGGCGTCATCCATCTTCAACTGTGCCAAGGCTCCGTTCTCGCTTGTAAAAGGCAAGTAATGAGCGGTCATCGGCATGCGGTTGATATGGGTCACGGTGGCGTCCTGCCAAGGGTCTGAAGCTGCAGGCTGCTTGCCATCCTGAGCCGCAAGGGCTACTGAGGTATGGGCACAGCATAGGCTCAGACATATCATGAATGAACTGAAAATATGTCTCATACGGGTTTGGTTTAAAACTGCTTTTAGTTATTTCTACAAAGAACAGAAGAAGGTAACCAGGAAGGGTACAGAAAAGTCGACACAGAAGCCATGGAAGATGGAAACGATGATGAAACTCTCGCCCGAATATCGGGTGATGATAGGCAACGTTGTATCCATGGTCGTGGCTCCACCTACACTGATAGGTGCCAGTTTGCCGAAGTATTTTGCCAGCAGCGGAGCACACAACAGGGTGAGAATCTCGCGGCAGATGTTGGCAAGAAGGGCGATGGTTCCCAGTTCGGCACCCCGGTATTCGGTGATGAAGATACTCGAAAGAGAGTAATATCCGAATCCTGAACCGATTGCCAGACAATCGGTAAGCTGGCGGTGGCTCAAGATGAGAGATACGGCGGCACAACCTGCCAGCGTACCCAGAATGGTCATCACAGGGAGCATCATCAGACGGGGATTCACCTTCTTGAAACTCTTCAGCACTGAGGTGTCGCAACCGATACTGATACCTACGCAGAACATCAGGCAGCAGAGTGCATAATAGCTCACATCGCTATCCAGAAGACCTGCCGGAATCACATCACACAAGCCTACGATAATACCCAGAACAAAGAAGCTTACGATAATCAAACTGCCTTTCATGCCTTGCCTCCTTTCCCGGTTTCAGCGTGAGCCGACGATTTAGCCTGCTTTGCTGTAACATACTTCCACAATGCCCAAGCAAAGAGTGCACTACCCAGACTGCCTCCCAAGGTCAGGGCTATCGCCTCAAGTCCCAGGGTCTGAAGACCGCTGATGATACGAGGGTTAGAACCTACCTCGATACCGAGCAGGAACAGGAGTACCCATATCAGCGCCGTGATGATACGGCCGATAAAACTCATTTTCTTGTTGCGGAGCAGATAGCCGGTACCTATTCCGCATAGCATAATCATTACTATCTTGAGCATTGTTTCTTGTTTTTCTTCTTTATTTTATTGTTCGTTTTTATGAATTACCTTACCATAAAAAACGGATTCCCGATCGTATTATTGCTAAATAGACCGAGAATCCTGATGATATTTATAAGTAATCTTCAATGGTTACTCGCCCCTATTACTTAGCCAGTCTGTTTGAGTTCAACTCTGTAAGAGGAGTTGGATAGAACAGCTTGCTCTTGTCGAAACCTGTACGACCGGCAGCAGTCAGCGCCTCAGCAGTCTTGCCCCAACGGCGCAGGTCATACCAGCGCAAGTTCTCCAATGGGAACTCTATCATACGCTCGTGCTCAATCTGAGCCTGAACCTCAGCCTGTGTTGTACCGGTCATGGCTGGCATGTTGCCGTGAACTCTTCTCACCTCATTGATCAGCGGAATAGCCTCTCCGGTACGTCCCAAATCATTGAGAGCCTCAGCCTTCATCAGAAGAACGTTGGCATAACGCATCAGAGGAATGTTCACGTCGGTAGTTGACTGTGTCAGGGCTTCATATGTTGCAGGCATGAACTTGCGGAAAGAAGGACGATCGTAAGCCTCTTCTACCTCCGGATTCCTCTTGATCCAAACATCCCAGTCGTAACCATATACCTTTCCGGTTCCATCGTTAAAGTAAGGATCCTGGAAGAAGACTGAAGCATAAAGACGGGCATCATACAAGCCATTGTTCAGTTTACCTTCCTTCTTAAACTCGTTCATCAAGGTCTCTGAAGGGGTAATCTCATCCCATCCTTCAAACTCCTCTGTACCTATCCAGCGATGCAGCTGGGTAGCATAGTTGGCACCATTGGCACTACTCAGAGAGAACTGCACCTCGAAAAGACTCTCCTTACAGTTTTTGTTTGTACCATTAAACATGCTGGCATAATTGCTTTCCAGACTATATCCCTTTACATTATTGAATGCCTCTACAGCAGCATTCAGATATTCTGCTTTCTTATCAGCCTGCTCAGAAGCCATCGTAAGATAAGCATAGCCTAAGTAGGCATAAGCTGTGCCTGAGGTAACACGTCCCACTTCTTCATTGCTGCGAGAGTTACTCATCTCCGTACCGGCTTTCAGGTCATCTACGATAAACTGCCAAGTCTCAGGACGGTCAGAAAGAGCCTTATCCAACTGGCTGGTAGAAGTGATATATGTATCACGGATAATGATTTTCTCCCAGTTGAGCAAGAGTTGCATATGATAGAAGCCACGAAGGAAATGAGCCTCAGCCAGGAGCTGCTTTCTGTCTGCTGCAGCAAGCTGACCTTCACTCATGGTAGCCACCTTATCAATAATCTGGTTACAGAAACTGATTCCGCGATAGTAACTCTTCCAGTAGATAGAGAACTGAGAGTTTCCGTTGTTGTAGCTGAAGTTACGTAGCTGCACCCAGTTTGGATAGTTCTGTACATCCTTACCCAAATCTACGTCATCCTGACGATAAGCCTCCACTGGCCATTTCACCTCAGAGAAGTCCCATTGGTCTCCGGAATATTCTGCAAAATACAGTTGGGAATAAGCTGATGACATTGCCGACTCTACGTCTGCTTTATCACGCCAGTAAGAATCGGAAGTCAGTTTATCTGGCGAAGTCTGCGTCAAATAGTCATCACATGATGTGAGTGACAGAGCAAGGCAAATGCCTGCTATATATTTTAATGCTTTCATAAGATTTTCCTTTTTATGTTAATACTAGAATGATACCTGTGCACCTACTGTGTAAGAGCGAGAGAACGGATAGGTAAAGCGGTCGATACCACTATTCAATACGCCCATAGAGAATTCTGGGTTGGCACCAGAATAACCTGTAATGGTAAACACATTTTCTGCACTCACGTAGAAACGGATGCGGTCGCAATAAATCTTCTTAACCAGCGATGTTGGCAAGGTATAACCCAACTGCACCTGACGCAAGCGTACGAAATCTCCATTCTCCAGGAAGCGGGTTGACTCGCGAGTATTGTCGTTAGGGTCACCATAGATGGCACGTGGTACGCTGGTATTGGTATGGGTAGGAGTCCAGGCATCCAAAGTGCTGCTGAGGAAGTTGGAAGCTGAGTTCATTCCCTCGTAGTAGTAGCGGATACCATTGTAAATCTTGTTGCCGAATGCACTACCGATGACAGCAGAGAAGTCGAAACCCTTGTAGCTGGCGCTCAAGTTAAGGTTCGCCTCAACCTTAGCGATACCTGTACCAGAATAGGTCTTATCGTTTTCATCAATCACACCATCACCATTCATATCCTTGAAACGTACATCACCAGGCTGAGCATTTGGCTGAAGGAGTTTGCCATCCTTGTTTTTATAAGCATTTACCTCATCCATATTCTGGAAGATACCGTCTGCCTGATAGAGGTAGAAAGCACCGATTGGCTTGCCTACCTTGGTCTGGGTAGGGAAGTGCTCTGAGCCATACTTCAAACCCATACCGTAAATGGTCTGATCTTCATTAGCAAGAGAAACCACCTTATTAGATACCGTACTGAGGTTGAAACCTACATTATACTCGAAATCACTTACCTTGTCGTTCCAGTTCAACTCCAGCTCAAAACCCTGGTTGCGCATCTTACCTACGTTCAGCGTTGGGTTGGCAAGACCGGCAGATGGAGCCAGCTTACGGGTAATCAGCAGGTCGCGTGTCTCGTTGATATAATAGTTTACATTACCACTCAGATGGTTATTGAAGAAGCCGAAATCGAAACCGATGTTCTTGGTATCAGTAGTTTCCCATTTCAAAGAGCGGTTTTCCAATCCACGGGCAATACTGCCTGGCCATGCAGAAGAGCCAGAACCCTGAACATAGCCCTGATAGAGATCATTGTATGTAGAAATGAGCGCCAGGAAATCGTAGTAGCCCAAAGCATTCTCGTTACCGAGCTGTCCCCAGCTGGCACGGAACTTCAAGTTGCTGATTACTGTATTCTTAGGGAAGAATGGCTCTTCGCTGATTCTCCAACCTACAGCTACAGATGGGAAGAAACCCCAACGACTATCGGCACCGAACTTAGAAGATCCATCCTCACGGAAGGTGAACTGGAAGAGATAGCGGTCGTTGAAATTATAATTAAGACGGCCGAAGAAAGAAGCACGGTTGTACTTCCAGCAGGAACCATCACCGCTGAAGGTTCCGCCTGCTCCTGCACCGATGGTAGCAAAACTGGAATCCAGAAATCCTGCTGCCTTCTCACTCTGCTGCAACTGTCCGTTTTCTACCTTATATACGATGGTCTTACCTTCTACGCCTACCGAACTCCAGTTATACTTGCGGCTGGTGAGCGAAGTACCGAGCATGGCATTGATGCTGTGCTTCTGGATTTCCTTGTTGAAAGAGAGAACATTCTCGAACACCTGCTCCTCCCAGTAGGCACGGGTCTCGCTGCTTTTCGGATAATTATCAGGACTCTTCGTATCTGCTATATAATCAGGTGCATGATAAGAATCTATCTCGTGCTCACCACGATAACCATAGCTGGTCTTGAAGTTGAGCCAAGGGAAGAACTTGAAGGTTAATGCTACATTGGCAGAAGTATGATACTTCTTATCTACTTCGTTCTTATAGTAGTTATCTGCAACAACGTTACGGTTGTTTGGCAGACCATCAAAGTTAGTCAAACCGAAACCATACTTTTCATTCTCATTATAAATAGGTACGAGAGGAGAAATCATATAAGTTTCCTTGAGAGAATACTGAGGCTGACGGCTGTTGGTATATTTGAAATCCATGTTGGCATCCAGATCTATGATGCCCTTGGTTGCATGGAGTTTCATACGTGCGATATCATGACGATGCTCGTTGCCGATAAAGATACCCTTCTCGTCGGCATGGTTATAAGATACAGAATACTGTGCCTTATCACCACCTCCGCGGAGGCTGACCATATAGTTCTGTGCCAATCCGTTGCGCTGGATAGCATCCTGCCAATCGGTATTCACACCAGTTTCATGGGTAATATAGGCAGGTAAGCCGGCACCAGGATATTCACCATACTGGGTCTTATAGTTCTCATACATCATCTTATGTACAGCCTTATAGCCATCAGCATCAAGCATATCGAGGTCCTTAGCAACGTGAGTGAAGCTCAAATAGGTACTGAAATCCACCTTTACATCGCCCTTCTTACCGTTCTTGGTTGTAATCAGAACCACACCGTTGGCAGCTACAGAACCATAGATGGCAGCGGCAGCACCATCCTTCAGAATCTCCATAGACTCGATGTCCTGAGGATTCACGCTGTTGATATCGCCAGGGAAACCATCCACAATATAAAGAGGTTCGTTATCGCCGAATGTCTTGATACCACGAATCTTGATGCTCACACCGGCACCGGCATTACCACCACTCTTCAGGATGTTCACACCGGCTACCTTACCCTGCAAAGCCTCAGCTGGGTTGGTAGTAGTGCGCTTAGCCATCTCCTTGGTATTGACAGAAGAAAGAGCACCGGTCATATCGCTGCGCTTCATGGTACCATAACCTACTACTACCACTTCGCTCAGCGCCTGTGTGTCCTCGCTCATGGCGATGTTCATGTTTTCAGAAGCCTTCACCTCGCGGTCTACGAAACCGAGGTAAGAAACCTTCACCTTAGCGCCCTTGGCTGCATTGATGG
>ERZ839489.52-NODE-52-length-142267-cov-84.938226_pt1 | contig 142267 bp, 136 predicted proteins | sample MGYA00519938_ERZ839489 | MGnify/ENA primary metagenome ERZ839489 (study PRJEB31850, sample SAMEA3708846) | human gut metagenome | biome: human gut; feature: human-associated habitat; material: faeces | place: China | collected 2014 ...
AGGGCGAGGCTCGGGCTGGCGGTGTAGCCGGTCCAAGAAAACGTCCGCACCCCCGACTCATATCAGTAGGTTCGGTTTACTCAGTCATAGCTGAGTCAGTTGCGGCTGAGTAAAGGCGGCAAGCGCGGGCATTATTGCCAACATTACAAGGCTAGCCTGCTTCCGGCATGCGCTTACCGCATGGGAAATCATTCTTACGAACCTCATCGCACAGCTTAGGCGCTGTGGCATGCCTATGACAGATTCTGCGGAGTAACGTATCGTACTTCGCCTGCACCTTCAAATCATGTGCATTATCATGTACATAACTGGACACATCACGGGAGGAATCACATGGATGCCATCTATTCTGCGACTGCGTTGCGTGATCATCCGCGCGAAGTGAAGCAGGCTGCCCGCGAACGACTCGTGAGGATTACGGAGAATGGCAACGGCGCCTACGTGTTTTGCTCTGAGGAGGTTTTCCAACGGGAAGTGGACGATGCCGTTGAACGAGCGCTCTATGCGCAGCGTGTCTCCGATGCAATAGACCGTGGTCGCGCGGATATTGCTGCCGGCCGGTATGTGGAAGGTATCGAGGCGGCGAAGGCTGCCGTTGCGGATAAGCGGGCCTCCCGTGGCGCGGCTTAGGTTCTCCGAGGAGTTCCTCGAGTCTCTCGCCGGGCTTGATAAACGGGTCGAGGAGTCCGTATGGAAGAAGCTCGCGCTCGTACAGGGCTTTCCGGGAGTGGGTTCGTCCCTGGTGGAACCCTCGCTTAGACATGCATATGGCTCTGCCTGCCTCAAAGTGGTAGCTGCAGGTTATGACGTGCTCTACGAGTGTGGCGAGAAGGGTAACGATGGCGAAGAGGTCGTCGACGTCCTTGGCATTGTGAACCAGCGGGCAGTGCGCTAGCGGCAGCGTTGCTAGCCACGTGCGGCAAGGCACGTACAAACATGACGTGGACGGCATTCGGATCCTCATGCCCCTTCCACCGAGGGCTCCTGTGCAGTCATTCTCGTATTGGATGGAGCATAGCGACTACTTTCTGGCCGTGAGGACCGGGTTCACGCTGAGCGTGCTCACGACGTGGGCTGAGCACGGACGAGTGGAGTCCATCGACGAGCTGTTGCGGATTATTGGGGAGCTTGGACCGGTGTGTGGGGGTAGGTAGGTTGAGTTCTGCCGGCTGCCTGGGTCTGCCGCGCGGCAGCCCGCTTCGCCCCCCGGCGCCGTCGGGCTGTTTTCGGACGTTTTGGGGCCGTGCTAGCACGGATTATGTCCGAAAACTGCCCGACAGCGCGCGGGGGGCTGCATGGTGGGCAGGCCTGGGGCTGCCCGGACATCCGCCGGGTGCCGGATGGCGCAGATTGACGGTTGGGCTATGGTTTTTCGGGGGTACCCCGAGTATCGAACGGTTTAAAGTCTGATAAACCGCAGGTCAGCGAATTGCCACTGCGGCGCAGTTACATAAGAACTCTTACCAAAACTGCTGCCAACCGGAAGTCCGTCTGAACTTCCGGCAAGGCGACTGCCTCCACCCCCTCACGCAAACGCCACGAGCGCCTTTCCGCTCACGAGGTCGTGCCACAGCCCCAGGCCACGTCCGCGCGCGTCGTACAGGCGAATGCACGCCGCGATGTCAGGGTCCGCCGTGGCGGCATCGAGCCCCACCTCCGGCAGGTCGCACAGCACGCTGCGGTCGAAGACGGTCGTGCCGCGCTCAAGCGCCGCGCAGTAGAGGATGTCCTGCTCGACGAGGTCCTGGAACATGTGGCTGCCATACGACAGCTCGGGGGAGAAGCCGTGCGCGGCGTCGGCGTACTCGACAATCGCCCGGAAGGCGGCTATCTCGGCAAAGGTGACGGGCACGCCCAGGTCGGGGGACGAGGTGCCAATCCGGCCGGGCGCGAGAAGCACTGCGGCTGCGCCCGCCGCCTCGCGCACCTTGCGCGCGGCCTCGCCAACAGCGCGCGCCACACCCGGCCGCTTGCCGTGCGGGCATGCCCGATAACCTGCGGCATCGACCACGCAGACAAAGTCGACACCCGTCTGCATCGAGGCGCCCATGGTGTTCTCGGCAGCGCGGAGCAGCACGGGGCCAGACGTGGTGGGCACCTCAACGGAACCCGTGCCCTTGAAGGACTGCAGCGGCCGGCATTGCAGCAGGTTGATCACAAAGCGTGGCTCGGTCTCCTCGCCGCTCGCCGTGTCCACGTTCACGGTGAACTCGATGTCGACGGCGTAGTCGTACGCCTCCTGCAGGGCGCGAAGGATCTTGCGCATGGCCGTGGTGAAGCGTCGGTCGCCCGCAAGCCCCGCGCACGAGGCAAACGTCACCTCCCGCCGCTGGCCGCGGTCGCGCAGCATGCGCTCGGCCTCGCGGTCGTGCTCCATCACCATGGGTCGCACCGACGCCGGCATGAGGGGCGCAATGTCTGTGCAGAGCTTCTCGGCAAATGCGCTGCCCGCGAGGTCGATAAGGTCGCATCCGCGCTGGCAGAAGCGGTGCCGGTCCGCATCTGTGACCATCGTGGTGGCGGTTGGCCTGTCCAGACTCACAAGTCGAGGGTAGTCGCGCTCGGTGCGGTCCACTGCCTTTGTGCCAAGGCCCATCACCAGCCGAAGCATGCCGGCGGAGGGGTCCATGTCCGGAAGCCAGCGGTATGCGCTGCGAGAATAGCCAATGCCCGCGGCCGTTGGCATGAAGTACGCGTCGCCGTAGCGAGAACCGCTCACACGCTGAACGAGAAGTGCCATCTCCTCCTCGGCCGTGTCCAGCCCGTTGCGCCGGCGGTATTCCAGCGCCGAGGGGTTCATGGTCGACGCGTACACGCGCTTGACGGCGCGCTCGAACTCGCGAAGCCGCTCCTCGGGGTCACCCACGTTGGGCAGGAACACCGAGTCGTACTTGCCGGCGAAGGCGTTCCCAAACGCGTCCTCAAGGCAGCTGGACGATCGCACAATGATGGGAACCTGGCCAAAGTAGTCCAGGACGCGACGGAAGCCCTGCTCGATCTCGGGCGGGAAGGTTCCATTTTCGATGCCCTGCGCTAGAGAATCCGCCACGCGCAGGTAGCCGTCGCCGCGTTGCGCGATACGCAGCGGCCACAGGTCATTTTCTACAATGAACGTATAGAAGACGTCCGTGCCCACGTAGAACGAGTCATGCGGCTCCAGCAGGCCAACAAGTTCGGGCAGGTTCTTCTCGACAATCTTGCGCGACAAAAGCATGCCGCAGGACTTGCCGCCAACCATGCCGGTCCCCACCATGCGCCGCCGCACGTCAAAGTAGTCGGTGGGCGAGAAGTACTTTTGCACAAGCGCGCGCATGCGCGGGTCTCTCGTCATCATCATGTTGCACATCTTGCGACAGGCGCGCCGCATGTCCTCGCCGTGCTGGTAGCTGGCACGTGCCTGCAGGAAGAACCGGTCCCAGGAGTCTATGTCGCGGTCGGCGGCGCCCTTCATCTCCTCGCTCATGCGCGCGTAGAAGCGGCTGGTGTCGACGCCCGAGGTGAGGGCGCGCACCTCTCCCGTGGCAAGGTCGAGGCGATGCGCGAGGAACATGGTAGGGGAGTAGCGGCGCCAGACCTTGAGGGGGTGGATGAAGAGGTCGCCCTCGTCCGGTGAGACGTCAATGAGGAGCTGCGTCGTGTCGTGAATCTTTGCGATGGCCGCAAAGGAGTGGTCGCCCTTGATGATGGGGAAGTACGCCACCGTGTCGAGCGAGAACAGGTACGGGCAGGTGAGGCGGAAGAAGTTCCCCATTGTGAGGTCGGCGGACCACGCAACCTGCAGGTCGGACAGGCTGTCGAACACGTAGAACGTCTCGGGGCCCTCGTGCGTGATCACGTCGTGCACCTGCATGGTGAAGGTCTCGAAGCCCTTCCTGGGGTCGAGGTCGACCTCGACAACGCCGGGTGTGCCGCGGGCGATGATCCGTCTGTGCGAGGCAAAGCGCAGGTAGACAACGTTTCTGCCGTCTGCCACCGAGCGGCCGACAAAGGCGTCTGCAATGGGGCGGAACTCGTCGAGCGAGCTGACCTGCCAGACCACGTTGTCGCCCAGGCGGATGGAGTCGAGCACCTCGTCCAGGCCGTCGATGCCGCTGGGTACACGATCGAACGCTGCCATATCTGCCTCCTCGCGTGGATTGAGGCAATCCTAGCTGGTCGCAGGGCGGCGGCCGCGCAGCTTCTGGCTGGTGGACGGCTGCGGGTGGCTGGCGGTTGGGGTGGCTCGGGAAAACCTGCGGCTTAATAGCAGTCGCGGACAAGGTGTGCCGAGAATAACCGCAGGTAGATGGCTTGGTCCTTCTCGCCAGGCTTCTATTAAGCCGCAGGTTTCGATTGACTGGCTGCCCTGCCGCCCGCCTGCCGCCCGTCCGCCGCCGGCGGGCTGCTCGCCCAAAACCATAGCCACAGGCTATGGAACGCGATAGAAGATAGATACGCTCTCATTCCTCGCCCCTCTGCCATCATGGATGAGAACAAATATGCAACCATCCCTCGTGACAAGGAGCAACCATGTCCACCTCCACGCTCAAGCAGCCGCCCTACACCTACGACATTGTTGGAAGCTTCCTCAGGCCGGAGCGCCTGAAGAATGCCCGCGCCGAGTACGCGGCCGAAAAGATTGACCAGGCCCAGCTCACGGCTGTCGAGGACGAGTGCATCGCCGAGCTCGTGCAAAAGGAGAAGGCCGCCGGCCTGCGCGCCGTCACCGACGGCGAGTTCCGTCGCGCCATGTGGCACCTGGACTTTCTCGCCGCGCTCAACGGCGTGGAGGAGATCTCTGCCGACACCTGGTCCGTGGAGTTCAAGGGCCCCAAGCCCAAGGGCGCGCAGCTGCGCTTCACGGGCAAGGTCGACTTTGGGCCGGATCACCCGTTCATTGAGCACTTCCGTTGCCTCCAGAAAATCGCGGACGGCTACCCCACAAAGCTGACCATCCCCGCGCCCTCCATGCTGCACCTCATTCCCTGCGTGCGTGGCAAGGCCACGTACCGGCCCATCGACCGCTACGCGGGGTCGGACGGCGACGAGCGCCTCTTTGAGGACATCGCCGTGGCGTACCAGCACGCCATCAAGGCCTTCTACGACGAGGGCTGCCGCTACCTGCAGTTTGACGACACGAGCTGGGGAGAGTTCTGCGACGCGGACAAGCGCGTCGCCTACGAGGCCCAGGGCATCGACCTCGACGCCGTGGCCAGGCGCTACGTGGAGACCATCAACCGCGCGCTCGAGGCAAAGCCGGCGGACATGACCATTACGACGCACATCTGCCGCGGCAACTTCCGTTCCACCTGGTTCTCCTCGGGTGGCTACGAGCCGATCGCCGAGGCGCTCTTCTCGCACGCAAACTACGACGGGTTCTTCCTCGAGTACGACTCCGACCGCGCGGGCGACTTTGAGCCGCTGCGCCACATCCGCGACCAGGTTGTGGTCCTGGGCTTGGTGACGTCCAAGTTCCCCGAGCTGGAGGACGAGGATACCGTCATCGCACGCATCCACGAGGCCGAGAAGTACGTGCCGCTCGACCACCTGCGCCTCTCCACACAGTGCGGCTTCTCCTCGACCGAAGAGGGCAACGTCCTCACCGAGGACGACCAGTGGGCAAAGATCGCTCTGGTCCGCCGCATCGCGGAGCGCGTCTGGGGAGAGTAAGGCCGCGTGGCGTGATTGCGTGTGCCACGAAACTGGTAGGCTCTTGTAAAGGCGTATACTACAGTATACAATTCATACATGTTGGAGATAAATAGGACAGACGAGTTCTCAAGGTGGCTCAGAAAGCTGCGGGATGCCAACGCCAAGGCACGTATCAACTTGCGCATTAGGCGTATATCGCTTACGGGCAACCTGGGTGACGCCAAAACAGTTGGGGAGGGTATTAGCGAGCTGCGCGTAGACTATGGGCCGGGTTACCGTCTGTACTTCTCGTGACGCGGAAATGAACTTATCCTGCTGCTCATTGGTGGCGATAAGTCTACCCAGCAGCGAGACATCGCTAAGGCCAAACAGCTCAACAAGGAGTACGAGTAGATCGAGGGAGGCAAGCAATGGAAGCGAAGAAGGCAGCCGCTTACGATGCGGCAGAGTTTCTGGATACGGACGAGGACATTGTCGCCTACCTTAACGCGGCGCTCGAGGATGGTGACCCATCCCTCGTGTCTGCGGCTCTCGGCGACGTTGCTCGCGCGCGAGGCATGACTCAGCTCGCCCATGAGACAGGCATCACACGAGATGGCCTCTACAAGGCGCTTTCTCCTTCGGGCAACCCGTCTTTCGCTACGGTCCAGAAGGTGGTTAGGGCATTGGGCTATAAGCTTGACGTGGCGGTGGCGGTCTGACACTCCTCTGGCCTGCTCCTCTCGTTTCGCTACCATTGTTCCGGTGGACAAGAAGGGCGTGGCGCAGGGAGGCAGGCATGGACATCTACGTCATTCGACATGGGCAGACCGACGCCAACCTGCGCCACGAGCTGCAGGGGAGAAGGGATGTCCCTCTCAACGAGCAGGGCCGCGAGCAGGCGCGACGCGTGCGGGCGCTTCTCGATGAGCGCGGGATTCTGTTCGACCGGGTCTACTCGAGTCCGCTTGGCCGCGCGGTCGAGACCGCGCGGATTGTCGCGGGCGGAAACGTGCCGGTTAAGACGGACGACCGTCTCCTGGAGATGGACTATGGCCCCTACGAGGGCATGGACCTGCGGAAACCCGTGCCAGAGGTCGTCACGTTCTTCAGCGACTTTGCGCGCAACCCGGCGCCTGCCGGTATGGAGCAGCTCTCGTCCGTGACGGCGCGGGCGGGCCGGTTCATCGAGGACGTTGCACGCTCGTCCGGAGAGCGCATCCTTGTCTCCACGCACGCAATCCTGATGAAGGGCATCCTCGAGTACCTCACGCCCGATTCGCGTGGGAGCTATTGGTCGAAGTTCATTGGAAACTGTGCTGTCTACCAGTGCGTTTGGCGAGATGGGGCGTTTAGCGTGCCGGTTGAGGTTGTTGATGCCGAGCGCGGGTGAGGTCAGACGCGCTTCGATTAGGGGTCTCCGGGGCTTCTCGGCTTCCGTGCGGCTGTCCACTCCGCTCCCCGCGCGCTGTCGGGCAGAAATCGGACGTTCTGTGGTTTCTCCAGCGAAGATTTTGTCCGGAAACTGCCCGAGTTTGCGTGGAGCCGCTGCCACATAAGGGTTTGAACAATAACTGCTGCCAACCGGAAGCCCGGTTGCGCCGGTCGGCGCCGCGCCTCTCGCTGCGGCTGCTGCTCGTCTCGTTTCGCTACCATGGTGCCCAATAGACGAGAAGAGAGGAAAACATGGCAGACGAGAACAGCGAGCAGGCCGCGCGCGAGAGCGGCGTCATCGACTTCAACGCTGAGGCGGTTCGTCTCGGCGACCACATTGTGCGCGGAACGGCGGCCGACGGCCAGGTGCGCGCCTTTGCGGTAACGGCGCGCGCGAGCGTCCAAGAGCTGCACGAGCGCCACCAGACCTCTCCCGTCGTGAGCGCCGCGCTGGGGCGCCTCCTGATGGCGGGCATGATGATGGGCGCCATGTCCAAGAACGACGACGAGCTCATCACCCTTGTGGTTCGCGGCGAGGGTCCCGTGGGCGGCCTCACCGTGACCGCCAACAACCGCGGCCAGGCCAAAGGATTCGCCAACCATCCCCACGTGTGGTTGCCGCTCAACAGTGCGGGTAAGCTCAGCGTGGGCGAGGCCGTGGCGGGGGAGAACCACGTGGGGACGCTCTCGGTGGTCCACGACCTGCCGGGCATGGAGCCGTATTCCAGCGAGGTTCCGCTTGTCTCCGGCGAGATAGGGGACGACCTCACGTACTACTTTGCCGCTAGCGATCAGGTACCTACCTCGCTGGGCGTGGGTGTGCTGGTTGACACCGACCAGAGCATTCGCCAGGCGGGCGGGTTTATCGTTCAGCTGATGCCGGGCTGCGAGGACGCGGTGGTGGACCGCCTGGAGAAGAACCTCACCGGCACGCGTTCTGTCACGGACCTGCTGGAGGAGGGCATGAAGCCCACGGACGTTCTTCGCCACGTGCTGGACGGACTCTCTTACCAGGAGCTGGACGTCATGCCAGCAGAGTTTCACTGCGGCTGCAACCGCGAACGCGCCACCCGCGTGGTGCTGGCGCTTGGCCGCGGGGAGCTGGAGGACATGATCTCCAAGGACGAGCCCGCCGACGTGTACTGCCACTTCTGCGGCGAGCACTACCACTTCGAACCGGACGAGCTGCGCGACCTGCTGCGATGAGGTACCTTGCCAGTCACAAGTAGGTCCTTCTCGCGCAGATAAAACCTCACACGTGGTTTCTCTTTTGAGGCGTGGGATGGCAAAATCCCAGTTGAGAGTGAGGAGAAATCAAAAAAGAAACAACACGTGTGAGGTATGCGTGTGAGGTATGCGGTTCGAGAAGCTCGCGCCGAGGTCCAGTCCCTACAGCCGCGTGACGGTCTGCGCCAGGTCCTTGCGCGAGAAGTGGTTGGGCAGCGGGCCCGCGCCCTCGGCCGCGTAGCCAAGGTCGATCGCGCAGAGAACCACCTCGTTTGCCGGCAGGCCAAAGACCTTCACAGCCTCCTCGGGGCTAAAACGGTTCACCCAGCAGGAGTCAACGCCCTCGTTTGCGGCAGCAAGAATCATGTGCGTTGCCACGATGCTTGCGTCCTCGATGCCCGAGGTGCGCTCGCTGCCTGGGTAGGTGTAGACGTTCTCGCTGTCAAACGCGACGAGAAGAACGGTTGGTGCCCCGTAGCGGCAGGGGGTGAGGCCGTCGAACTTCTCGAGCGCCTCGGCGGACTGCAGCACGTAGACGTGCTGCTCCTGCAGGTTCTTCGCGGTTGGCGCCACGCGCCCGGCCTCGAGGATCGCCGCCAGCTTGTCATCCTCCACGGCACGGTTGCTGTACTTCTTGCAGGCGTAGCGGTTCTTGATAACGTCGGTGAACTCCATGGGACCTCCTCTGGTTACGCGCTCTGCGCGGCTGTCTGATTGCAGTATGGGCGTTAGTGAGACAAAGGGAGTTTCCCTTTGTCTCATCGCGGCCGCAAGCCGTTCGGTTACAGCTCGATCCACTGGCGCACGCCAAACCCGCGCTTCCGCAGGGTGCTGCACAGATAGTCGATGCGCGTGGGCGTAACCTCAATCAGGTGCAGCTTGGTGCGCATCTTCTCGAGCGTTGCGCCGGTGAGTTTCTTCTCCGCCGCGGCGCGCGAGAACTTCTCGCTCATGGGGTCGACAACCTCCGCGGTGCCCGTGACCTGCACACTCTCGAGCTTGCCAAACTCATACGACGGCTCGAAGACCGCAAGGCACACGTTGCGGTTCTCCTTGAGCGCATGGAACTTGAGTCCGCCTTCCGAGAAGATCCAGAACTTCCCGTCACGGTAGGTGTACTCGAGCGGGGTGCAGCGGACGAGGTCGGCCGACGCTGTTGCCATGGCGCAGATTTGATGCTCGCCGAGAAACGTGTCGATTGCCTTGCGCAGGTCCTCCTCGGGCATGCGGACCGAGGCCGCGTCCCTGTCTGTCCAGTAGCTCGCGGCCTCGTCGAATTCCTCTGGGGTCATGGCGTGTCCCTTCCGTTGTGTTTGGCCGGCGCGACCAAGGGCAACGCGCGGCCGGGCTCTTCTGCTTGAACTCCATTATCGCCCTCGTGCGTTGTTCCCGGGGCGTTGAGAAGGGCTGGACGCTACCAGGGAAAACGCGACGGCAGCGTGACGGCCCGGTAACAACGAAGCCGCGGCCGTCTCGCTTGTTACCGGCCCGTCTCGGCTCCCCAGCGTTTCCGCAGTTGGGCTGCAATCCTCTCGGCCAGCCGGTAACATGAGCACGGGCGAGACGCGCAAGCGCTACGGGTTCATCTACGTGGACAAGCACGACGACGGCAGCGGCACGTATGAGCGCCGCCGCAAGGACTCGTTCTTTGAGTACCAGAAGGTCATCAAGTCCAACGGTGTCGAGGGGCTGTGAGACAAGGGGAGTTTCCCTTTGTCTCAATTAACTGTGCGGTGCGTGGTCGCTGCTGCCCACTCTATCTACGGGGGCTGCTGAGAAGGAATTGGCCGTTTTATATCCCCTCCGGCACGAATTCTGTCCAGTTTCTTCTCAACAGAAACGTCTTTGGCACTGTCAAAGGGCAAGGGCGAGTGATTGTTGACTCCGTGTGAGCTCAGTTCAATCACGTACATAGACCTACGAGTGCGATCGAATTTTACCGAATAACCCGGAATTACTACCGCTCACGGAAAATCGAACCGATGGGTACTGGTAGCAAAAAAAGCCCCTTGAAACCCAACCGCGATGTGTGTATAAAGTGTGGCTAAGCGGTAATTGTACGGACAACCGCTCAACCAGTTAACCGTATCAATAAACACGCGAAGATGAATGGATGGGACGAAAAGGCATGTACACCACACTTAAGAACGTTCTTGCCGAGGCTTCCGAGCTAAACATGGCAATTGGTGCCTTTAACACGCACAACCTCGAGATGGTCCAGGCAATCGTCAAGGCTGCAAACAACCAGAAGACTCCCGTCATCATCCAGACTTCAGAGGGAACCGCCAAGTACGTCGGCATGAAGACGCTCGTTGCAGTGTGCAAGTCCCTTGCCGATGAGTACGGTGTCGACGTTGACCTTCACCTTGACCACGCCAAGAACTGGGACAACATTCGCGAAGCAGTGGACGCTGGCTACGGCTCGGTCATGTATGATGGCTCCGCGCTTCCTTTCAAGGAGAACATCCTTGGTACCAAGCGTGTTGTTGAGTACGCCCACGCTGCCGGCGCTTCTGTCGAGGCGGAGCTTGGCACGGTTGGCGGAACCGAGGATGGCGTTGTCGTCAACCCGGATGCCGTTCGTCTCACCGAGCCTTCCCAGGCTGTTGAGTTCATTGACAAGACCGATATCGATGCCCTTGCAGTTGCAATTGGCACCAACCACGGCCAGTACAAGTCCAAGACTCACATCAACTTTGACGTTCTGAAGTCCATCTACGAGGTAGCCCAGCGTCCGCTGGTCATCCACGGTGGCACTGGAGTTTCGGACGAGGACATTCACCACGTGATTGACCTTGGCATCCGTAAGTTCAACGTTGGCACCGAGCTTCTGGTTCAGTGGAACAGGAAGTCCAAGGAGCTCTATGACACCAACAAGGAGAATACCTCGAACAGGAATAACGTCATGCCCGCCCTTGACGTAATCACCGAGGTTGTTGAGCACAAAATCAGCCTGTTCAAGAACATCTAGTCATCACTGTTACCAGCAAATCGCGAATTTTGGGGGAGGGAAACATGAGCATTTTTTGCGTCGGTCAAGCTGCGTATGACATTACTGCGCGGGTAGACGAGGACATCGTTCCTGACTAGAAGTACCGCCTTACGACGCATACCGAGTGCCCGGGTGCTCCCGCCCTCAACGGTGCGTGCGTTTGTGGCAAGTGGGGTGCACCTTCCTACCTGGTTGCTCGTATCGGCGAGGACGCCTACGGCTCAATGATTAAGGAACAGGTTCGTGACTGTGGCGTCAATCTTGACTACCTGCTTGATGCACCCGGGGTGTCGACTTCGTTCAGCTTCATTGTTGCCAATGGCAAGACGGGAACTCGCACCATTTTTAACTTCCCGTCTCAGCCGGTCGAGGCAAGCGTCCGGTTCCCAGAGGAAGCGCCAGACGTCATTCTCTGCGATGGACACGAGCCGGAGGCAACCATTGCGTTTGCCGAGAAGTTCCCTCAGGCGGCCGTGGTAGTTGACGCGGGAACTTGCCGCGAGTCCACGATGCAGGCAGCGCGCGTCTCAGACTACATCGTCAGCTCTAGGGCATTTGCCGAGCAGTACACGGGCAAGCCACTTCCCAAAGATGACGAGGGAATCACCAAGGCCCTTCATGCTTTGGAGGAGATTAATCCTGGGTGTAAGGTGGCGGTGACGCTTGGTTCCGAGGGTCTCGTCTACCTTGAGGATGGTAAGCTTGTCCGCATGCCCGCTTTCCCGGCGGATACCATCGATTCAACTGGCGCCGGAGATATCTTCCATGGGGCGTTTGCTTATGGGCTTTCACGCGGATTGAGCTTTGCTGATTGCCTGACCTTGGGATCGATGACAGCCTCCATATCCACCACAAAGATGGGCAGCCAGCGTTCGATTCCCGAGCTTGATGAAGTGCTTGATGCTCTCGAAAAGCGCGGTTGCTCAATCGCAGGGCTTCGGTAACTTCGCCCTGCCAAAGCGTACGAGAAAAGACTGAAAGGACGAGATTCATGTCGGACAAGTTTGACATGAAGGATATGGTTAAGCTCCAGAACATCCAGATCAAAGACTCTGTGGATACCTGGGAAGATGCCGTGAGGGTGAGCCTGAAGCCCCTTGTGGATGGAGGCTACGCCGAGCCGCGTTATGCAGAGAACGTTATTGCCGACATCAAAAATGTTGGTCCATACGTTGTCCTGACCGATGATATCGCCCTGATTCACGCTCGTCCCGAGGAGGGGGCAATCAAGACCCAGATGGGCCTGACCCTCCTACGCAATCCCGTTCATTTTGAAGGCTCTGACAGTGACGTGACGCTGCTGTTTGCGCTCGCGGCGCAGGACTCCACGTCGCACGTTGACGCAATTCGCGTCCTTGCCAGCTTCTGCATGGACGAGTCAAAGGTAGAGCAGCTCAAGTCCTGCTCGACTCCAGAAGAAATCTTCAATCTGCTCATGGCCGAATCCGAGGCCAGTAACTGAGCGGGACTGACCTTGTTGACGGAATTCGATTAGACGAGAAGGGAGGTACATCATGGTAAGAATCGTGGCAGTGTGTGGTGCTGGCCTTGGTAGCAGCTTTGCCTGCCAGATGGCAATCGAGCAGGCGATGCAGGCCCTTGGCGTAAACGCGAAGGTTAGCCACACCGATACTTCGACAATCTCCGCAATCATCAACGACGCAGACATTGTTGTCTCTGGCAAGAACTACCAGAAGCTCATGGAGAAGAAGAACCTTCCTAAGCCTGTGGTTTTCCTCGATCGTCTGGTCGACAAGGCCGAGATTACCGAGAAGCTCACTCCAATCCTTAAGGAGATGGGGGAGCTCAAGTAGCAGCCAAAGGATCTTCGTTTTTTCGATTACAAGCTCTCGTTTAACTAGAAGAAAGAGGATGAAATGGCTGTCCTGAATTGGATTGTTAGCAACATTCTGACCCAGGCGTCAATCATCATCGCCCTTATCGCCTTCCTTGGCCTGGTGCTTCAGAAGAAGCCTGCCAACGAGGTATTTGCGGGCACGATGAAGACGCTCTTCGGCTTCATGATCCTGTCTGCCGGCTCCAGCGTGCTTCAGGGTTCGCTGCAGTACTTTGGCAACGTGTTTAACTCCGCGTTCCAGATTGGCGCAAGCGGAGGTGCCGTAGTTGCCTCGATCGAGGGCATCAACGGCCAGGCAATGACCGACCTTGGCCTGGGCTCCGAGATTTCGATCGTCCTGCTTGGCATCTTCATTGTGAACCTGATCATCGCTAGGTTCACCAAGTTCAAGTACATCTTCCTGACCGGCCAGGCCCTGCTTTGGGAGTCCACGCTCGCGGTTGTCTTCACGTGGTTCCTTGGCCTGCGTGGTCTGCCCCTGATTCTTCTCGCCTCTCTCGTTGGCGGCTGCTTTGCAACCTTCATGCCGGCAATCGCTCAGCCGGTGGTTCGCAAGATTACTGGCAGCGATGACATTGCCCTTGGTCACTTCTGCACCATTGGTTATATGGTTACCGCCGGTGTTGCCAAGCTCGTTGGCGATCCTAGCCACTCCGCCGAGGACGTGAAGATTCCCGAGAAGCTGGACTTCCTGAACGATACGTACCTCGCTGTCTTCACCGTCATGCTGCCGTTCTACATCATTGCTGCGGCAATCGCCGGTCCCGAGGCGTGCGCGGCCATTGCAGCTGACCTTGGTCTCTCGACCAGCCTCAACTTCATTGTCCAGGCCTTCCTCGAGTGCTGCACCTTCGTCATCGGCCTCTACATCCTGATGATGGGCGTCCGTCAGCTCCTCGACAACATCGTGCCTGCCTTCCAGGGCATCTCGATGAAGCTCGTCCCTGGCGCCAAGCCCGCTCTGGACTGCCCCGTGCTGTTCCCCTATGCTCCTAACAGCGTCATCCTCGGCTTCATCTTCACCACCATCGGCTCCATCATCGGCATGCTCATCTCCCCGGTTACTGGCTACTTCGTAATCCCCGGCGTCATGTCGAACTTCTTCGCTGGTGGCACTGCAGGCATCTTCGGCAACGCTGTCGGCGGTCGCCGTGGCCTGATCATCGGCTGCATTGTGCACGGCATCTTCATCATGCTCATGCCTGCCCTCCTCACCCCGATGCTCGCGCAGATTGGCTTTGTCAACCTCACCTGCACCGACGTGGATACGGTGTTCACTAGCTTCCTGCTTTACGGCATCAAGTGCCTGGTTGGGCTCTTTGCCTAGCATTGCCTGTAGGGGGCTGGTCACGATAAATGGCCAGCCCCTTCTTTCTTTATTTTGGAGGTTCGAGCGAGATGAGTTTTTTCCACAGGAAGAAAAAGGAGCCTAAGGTCGAGGCTCCCGCCCCCGAGACGGAGCCCGTGGTTGACCACGATGAGCTGGTTCGTCAGGCGGATGAGCTGCTTCCTCAGATAGAGAACGCAGAGGGAGACGAAAAGTGCGACCTGCTCGAGCGCCGTGGCGAGGCCCTTATGTCTGCAGGAGAGGATGACGCTGCTATCGAGGCGTTTGAGGGATGCACCAAAGCCGGGAGGCGGATGGGTGTTCCTTATCGCTCTCTCACAACGCTCTACAACCGCAAGCGCAGGATAGCTGCTGAGCAGGGCGATGAGGAGGGTGCAAAGCTCTATCTCGACAAGCTGCAGAACCTTATGCAGAGTTCGAAGGACCTGCTTCGCGGAAAGTAACCCGCCACCAGACATCAGCATGCAAATGAGGATGACAAGAATGAGAAAGACATTGATTCTTCTCGCGGGTTATCCGGCAACGGGTAAGTCGACATTCTGTAGGGAACTGCTTAAGAGGCATCCTGAGCTGCCTGTTATTGCTCCTGATGACATCAAGGAGCAGGTTTGGGATGAGTTTGGCTTTGATTCCGCAGAGGAGAAGGCCAAGCTGGAGAAAGTTGTATGGGAACGTTACTACAAGAAGCTCGACGAATGCATGTCGCGGGGGGAGAGCCTTGTAAGTGACTATCCCTTCTCTGATAAGCAGAAGCCTACGCTGGTCAAGCTCGTTGCAAAATATGGCTACCACACCATCACGGTGCGTTTTGTGGGGGATTTGGACGAGATTTACAAGAGGTCGCTCAAGCGCGACCTGTCGCAGGAGAGGCACCTGGGTCATCTCATGAACCATTACCACAAGGGCGATTACCTTGCGGACAGGACAAAGGCAGATGCGCTGGTAACGCGTGAACTGCTGGAGCACCGCTGTGTCGAAAAGGGCTACGGCTCATTTGTGCTAGGGGATTTGGTTGAGGTGGATGCAACCGATATCGCTTCGGTTGACGAGGCGGCTGTGGTTGATCAAGTTGAGGCACTTGCAGAGAAGTATGCATAGGCTACAAACTCACCTGCGTAAAGCCTATGTTTAGTTGACTTGTAATTGTATGTTAAAGCTATCTAAGTGTTGATTAACGCATAGTGAACCAACTGGGAGTTTAATAATACTGCTATAGCGTACGAAAGTATTTGTATGTCATAAGTCGGAAATGTAAGTGAGCATGCATCATGGGAATTGCAATAACTGAGACAAGGTCGCTCGATCCATCCTCCCATGAGCAGCTGTATTACCAACTGTATGACATACTCTTCCAGGAGATTACGGGCGGTTCCCTGGCGGTTGGTGACCTTGTTCCGTCAGAGACAAGGCTCGTAGAGCAGTTTGGAATTAGCCGAGAAACGGCTCGTAAGGCCATGCGAATGTTGGTGGATGACGGCCTTATTGAACGCAGGCGCGGAGTTGGGTCCGTTGTTGTTGCTACTCGTCCAAAGACGGCCCTTAATTGGACCTCTTCTGCTCTTAAGTTGATAGATGACCCTACCACCAACGCGGTCGGAAAGGTTGAGAAGCGCATACTAAGTTCAGGTGTGGTGCTCGCGGACTCCAAAGCCTCAGGAGCCCTCAATCTTCCCCTTGATACACCGCTCTTCCGTCTTGACCGAGTTAGGTGCAAGGGGGAAACGCCATACTATCGTGAGACTGTTTGCCTAGAGGCAAGCTATGTTCCCAATGCATCAGAGCATGATTTCTCAAAGGAGTCGCTCCGTGCGTACTACAAGAACGTGCTCCACATATCTTGGACTCGGGCTACTCAGATAATGAGGTCCACGGGAGCTGATGAGGAGACGGCAGCAATACTGCATGTTGAGCCTGGCTTTCCTCTTCTTGTCATTACGCGTGTCTCTTTTGATGCCAACGGCATTCCTCGCGAGTACGGCGTTTGGAAGTATCGCTCGAACCTGTATTACCTCGAAATGTCTCTAGTTAAGTAAGGTCGCGTACCTTAGCTCTGTGGGTGCGTGACAACCAAGGGAAGGGGGACTAACCCATGAAACTCAATGGGTACATCGATCATACTCTGCTGAAGCAAAACGCCACGGAGGCAGACCTGCGTCGTCTCTGCGCCGAGGCGAAGGAATATCAGTTCAAGACCGTGTCTATCAATTCTTGCTGGACGGCGCTTTGCGCTGATTTGCTGGCTGGGTCGGGCGTTGGGGTCACTACCTGCATTGGATTCCCCTTGGGCGCCTGCTCCACTGCTGCCAAGGTGGCGGAGGCCAGCCAGGCTGTGAAGGACGGCACGGCAGAGATCGACACGGTGCTGAACGTTGGCCACTTTATTGCGGGGGACACCGATTACTGCAAGAAGGACATTGCTGCAGTGGTGGAAGCGGCGCAGGGCCATCCGGTCAAGGTGATTCTAGAGTGCTGCCTGCTTAGCGACGAGCAGATTGCCAGCGCATGCGAGTGTGCCATCGAGGCTGGGGCTAGCTTCGTGAAGACGTCTACTGGATTCTCTACGGGCGGTGCAACCGTGCACGACGTTGAGATCATGAAGCGCACCGTTGGTGACCGTTGCAAGATCAAGGCGTCGGGCGGCATTCACACCCGCGAGGAGGCGGAAGCTCTTATTGCGGCTGGTGCCGACAGGCTGGGCTGCAGTGCGTCGATTGCCATTTGCTCGGAGTAGCTACGGGAGCGAAGTCGGGAGCTACATGCGCTGAGGGAGGTTGGGCGTAGCGTCCGCCGATTTTTGGCGGATGCTGCGCCTTTGTTGTGTTGGGTGCAGTGATCTCGGTTGTCTGTGCGGTTCTCGGTCTCCCAGGCCCTCGGTCTCCTGAACTACGCACGGTCGCGATTCAGGTTTGTGGATTGCTGGGCTTTTGCCCCTTTTGCCTGCCACCGTGCGTAGTTCGGAGTTCTGACAGGCCAGTGTCCCCGACCGCGCTCGCCTGCCCTTCCTCCGGAGCGTTGCTGGTCCCTGCGCTCTCGGAGCACTGTTGTCTCGAAGCACTGCTGAGAAGGAACTTGACATTCTGAGACATTCTCGCCACGAATTCTGTCTAGATCCTTCTCAATAGAGCTGAAAAGGGGTGCGGGACGGGCAGGCGGGACGCCCGCCGGGGCTCACGGTGGCGCAGATTGACGGTTGGGCTACGGTTTTTCGGGGGCACCCCAAGTACAAAGCGGTTTGAAGCCTGATAAACCGCAGGTCAGAGAATTGCGACTGCGTCGCAGTCATATAAGAATTCTCACCAAAACTGCTGCCAACCGGAACTGCGCCTTGCCCCACGGCGCATGGACCCTCTCGTGCCTCCTCATGAGACAAAGGGAAACTCCCTTTGTCTCATGAGGAGGCACGGAATGCTGTACACGCCCGTCACGAAAAACGCGATCAGGTTCTGCTACAACGCGCACGCTGGCCAGCTGGACAAGGCCGGCCTGCCCTACGTCAACCACCCGCTGCACCTCGCGGAGCAGATGTCCACCGAGGACGAGACCTGCGTCGCGCTTCTCCACGACGTTATGGAGGACTGTGGAGCTACCTCGGAGGACCTTCTCGCCCTGGGCATCTCGCCAGAAGCACTGGCCGCGGTGCAGCTCCTCACCCACAAGGACGGCGTGCCCTACCTGGATTACGTGCGTACTGTGGGCGAGAATCCCATCGCGCGACGCGTCAAGGTGGCTGACCTGCGCCACAACAGCGACCTCACGCGCCTGGACGAGGTGGGGCCAAAGGACATCGCGCGGCTCCGCAAGTACCGCAAGGCGCGCGTGATTCTGGGCGACATGGCAACCGAGGCGCAAACGCCCGCGGGCTCAGTGGCCATGCGGGTGGCGGACGAACCGTACCCGTTTGTGGTGCGCGACGAGTCGCACGGCGCGCTCACGCTGGAGGCGGACGTGCTGCCGCTCTCGGTTGGCGAGAAGGTCAAGCTTCGGTACGACTTTGGCCCTGCGGTCGCGCAGGGGGCCAGCGAGCGCGGGGTCTGGCGCGTGTACCAGGCGGGCGACGTCACCGTCGGTGTAACGCTTACCGCCGCGCCCGTCGCGCCCGCGGCGCCCACGTACCGCCTAGACCCCGACGCCGCCACCGTCACCGTGACAGCAGACCCCGTGGCCCACAGGCAAGACGCTGGTGCCAACAGCTTTACCGTCCGCGTGGCGTGGCGACGCGGCACAACCGAGAAAGACGTACGCACCGTGGCGGGCGTCGTGGGGGAGTAGGGCAGAGCAAAACCAATGTCCAAAACCCCAGCTACATCAAGCAGCCGCGCCCCTCGCATCCCGCGCGTGGTTGCCCTCCTCATGGACGGCATGTGGGCCCACGACCTGGCCAACGTAATCCAGGTCTTTGGCAACGGCGTCCCGCTCAGGGGCCAGGCGCCCTGTGACCTCTCCTTTGCCTCTGCGGGAAGGTCCGCCTCGCTCGACCACGGCCTCTCCGCTGCAACCACGCCGCTTGTCGAGTGCGACACCATCCCCGACCTGGTATGCGTTCCCGGCTTTGTGGATCCCTGTCGCGCCATACAGTCAGACGAGACGGACGAGACAATCACATGGCTACGCGAGGCAGCGCACCACGGGGCCCAGATTGCCTCGCTGGGGACAGGCGCGTTTGTGCTGGGGGCGGCAGGCCTTCTCGACGGTGTTCGCTGTACGACTCACCACGCGTTCTGGGACCAGTTTCGCCTGCTGTATCCCGCCGCGCTGCTGGACGAGGACTCCGTCTTCACACATGACCAAGCCCGCGGCATCTGGACCTCCGCTGGCGGGGCGTCTGGCCTGGACCTGTGCCTCTCGCTTGTCGCGCATCTTTCTGGGCCCGTGGTTGCGTCACAGGTTGCCGAGGCAATGAGCCTGTGGAACCCGCGCCCGCTGGGTACGCGGAGCGATGCCTTTGGCATGCCGGATACCCCCGAGGTGGAGCGCCGCGGCAGGGACGTGGAGCAGGTCTGCAAGATCGTGGGCGCGGACCTCTCGCGCCCGTGGACGGTGGCCGCGATGGCGCGTGCGAGTGGCGTGAGCGTGCGCACCTTCCAGCGTCACTTCCTGGAGTCCATAGGCGAGACACCCAAGGAATGGCTTCTCGCACAGCGCCTGGAACTTGCGACCCTGCTGCTGGTGCAGACGGACCTGCCCATGCCCGTGGTGGCGTCACGCGTGGGCCTCTCGGGCGCAGATGCGCTCTACCGGTTGTTTGTGGCGCAGCTGGGCGAGTCGCCTTCCTCGTATCGCAAGCGCTTCTCGTCGCAATAGGCGAGAGGGGCCGCCGCCGGAAAGTCCGGGACAGCCCCTCTCTGCAAAGGCAATGCGGCGCAGCTCAACGCCGAGTCTAGAACTTCTCGTCGTACTCGCCGGGCGCCTGGCCGTCGGATGCCGTGACGCCGCCGTCCACGCAGAGCACCTGGCCGGTGATGTAGGCCGCGTCCTCGGAGGCAAGGAACATGACTGCGCGGGCAATGTCCTCCACCTGGCCAATGCGTGCCATGGGGATACGCTCGATGAACGGCGCGACCTTCTCTGGCACGGTCCAGACGCTGCGGTTCATGTCGGTGGCGGTCATGGCCGGGGCAACGGCGTTGATGCGGACGCCCTGGGGGCCGTAGTCAATGCACAGGCTGCGCACCATGCCCACTACGGCGTGCTTGGTGGCGTTGTACGCCCAGGACATATAGTCGCCGCCCAGGCCGTTGACGCTTGCGGTCTGCACCACGTTGCCCTTGGTCTTGAGCAGGTGGGGCATGGCGTACTTGGTGAGGTAGAAGAGGCTATCCACGTTTACGGAGAACATCTTGTGCCAGTCGGCTGCGGACATCTGCGTGACTGGTGCCTGGCAGAAGATGCCGGCGTTGTTCATGAGGACGTCGAGACGGCCGTAGTGCTCGACCACCTTGTCCACGAGGTCCTTGCACGCCTCCTCGTCGGCGATATTGCACGAGTAGGCCGTGCAATCCGGGTAGCCGGCGAGGGTCTCGCGCACGCCGTCTACGTTGAGGTCTGCACCTGCGACCTTGGCACCGTTCTCGGCGAAGGCGCGCGCGATTGCGCGGCCAATGCCGCGGGCGCAGCCTGTGACGATGACTACCTTGCCGTCGAAGTCGTACTTGTTGTGCGTGATTGACATTGTTGCTCCCCTCTGCCGCAAGTGCGGCCGATGAGTGTTGTTGACGTTTCTGGCGCGCCGGTCGCGCTAGGCGCGCTTCTAGCCCAGCTTCGTTGCGCCGATGGCGATGCCGCCCGCGGCGATAAGGATCATGCCTGCGATAACAAACTTGAGCTCCTTGGGGGTCTTCTTCTCGTGGAGGATGAAGAGGCCGCCGAGCGTGGCGAAGATGAGGTTCATGTTCGCGAGCGTCCAGCCAACTGCCACGCCGTTCACCTGATTGGAGAAGAGAACCGCGATGTTTGCGACGGACCACAGGATGCCGGTGAGCATGTTCTGCCAGGACTTGATGCCAAACACGCCCTCGGTGCGGCCAAACACGCCGTCGACGGAATCGCGCTTGCTCACAAAAATGGCGATGACAACCGTGGCGGCGAGCATGAACAGCGCCTGCGGAAGCAGAATTTGGAAGCTGTCCACGTTGAAGAACCTGGCCGCGGTGGCATAGGCCACGTAGAGCACCGAGGAGATTGCCGTGATGATGACGCCCTTTCGGATGTCTTCCTTGCTGGTGGTCTCCTGGCCGTCCTCGGTGTAGGTGGTGAGCACCGTTCCCACAATGATGAGCGCGATGCCGGCGAAGCCCACGCCCATCTGCCAGGCTTGGGGCCACTCGCCAAAGTAGAACGCGCCGATGATTGAGGTGAGAATGAGCTGCATACCTGCGGTGAGCGGCATTGCTCGCGAAACGCCGAGATAGTCAAAACTCTTGATTTGCAGGATCTGGGCGATGGCCCAGGGGATTCCGTTTACGGCTGCTGCTGCGATGAGCGCGGGACTCCAGACGATGGGGTCTACCAGGGCAACGAAGATGCTCATGACAAGGGCCGTGAGCACCATGCCCATCTGCTTGTTGGCGGTGGTGCCCCCGATCTTCTGCATAACGATGCCTTGGAAGCCCCAGCCAAGTGCGGGAATGAGTCCAATGAGGATGGAACCCATGGCGCCTCCTTGATGGAATGCGACTAAGACGTGTGCTGTTCGTACTTCCCGGGAATGGCTTTAGTATATGCAGCTGAAATACCCGGCATTTTGCGTCAATCAGTCAATAATCCGGAGAAACGCGTCAATGTTGATGAGGCAAAGGGAGTTTCCTTTTGTCTCATGCACGGCGGAGGGCTGCACCCAGAGCTTCCAGGAGGCAAAGGGCTGGTACTCTCGCGCCGTGGCCGGGCTTTCCGCTGCCGTGCGTGAGGGGGAGTCGTGGTATCGCGGCGCCCTCAAGAGCGCCGAGACGGGCCTTGCGCGAGCAGAGCAGGAGGTTTCGGGGAAGTACTAGGGGGCGACGCTAAGGCATCGTACGATGTTATTAGCAAGGCATAATCTCTGCCCGTCGTGTCACCGAAAAGGAGAGGGAGAGCTATGAGCGCAACGCGCAACAACACTGACGCACTGCTGGATAGCTTCGATGCGGGCGAGGACATGAGCGAGTACTTCGATTTCGATCATCCCGAGTTTCCCAACCGGGAAGTCAAGCGCGTCAATGTCGACTTTCCTGTCTGGATGGTTACGGCACTCGATAATGAGGCTGCGCGCATTGGTGTTAACCGACAGGCTGTTTTTAAGATGTGGGTATCTGAACGCCTGGATGATGAGCAGGCCAAGCGAGCGGCCATGCAATCTGCTTCGGCCTAGCGCGCCACGCGGAGTAGTCCGGCCTTCGTTGCTGGGTACGGGGTCTCCTATCGCTATTTCCTGTTGAGTGCAGCCCGGTAAGGTTGGTGGTCACGTATTCGAGTGCTGCCCCGTGATGCACCCAGCTTGCTACACGTTTGAACGCCGAATGTGTGACGACGGGCAGCCGAGAATGCATGACTTAGGGAATCCGATTGGGGCTAGCGGGTGCCTGTGCACAAAAATTGCGGTTGCCGGCCCATTTTGGGCGAATCACCGAGTACGAGGTCTCTAACTTTTTGCGGAGCCGCAGGTAGACAAATGGCACCCAAGAGGTGATACTAAGCGAAATCCCGAAAAAGGGCCGGCAACCGCAAATTTTGGGCAGGCGCGCAACTCTAGGCGGGCAGATGACATCCTGTCGCCCACCGTGTCGGTGGGGATGCACATCCTGAGTCCGCTCGAAAGCCAGACCTGCCGGTGGTTAGTGAGACTCCGTCCCACCAAGGCACCACGCGGCGATGCGTGCGATAAGGTCGACGTCGACCTGGCCGCAAGAGTGAGACTGGTTTTCGCGGGCGAACTCGCGCCCGCACTTTGGGCACTTCCACATGGGGTCTCCTTGGCGGCGGGCGTCCTGATGGTGTCTACGGGATGAAGTGCGCTGGATGGGGGCAAAGAGCCAATAAGCCTGAGGACTTCCCCCGGCACCTGGAGGTAGTGGCAATACCACCACCAGCGACTTTATACCACACGCTGCAACATGTGCGAGGAGATTACTCTCTGCCTGTTCCAACCGCTATAGAGAGAAGCTCAATTTGAAAAGAGAACTGTTCTAATTCGTATTGGAATGAAAATAGCTGCAAGATGAGAAAATGGGCTATTACCCTTCGTTGAGTGGAGCATAGCTATGCAAGAAGAGACCAATGCGTTGATTCCTTCGAACGATGGCAACCGAGAGCTCATCAAGGATGCGGGCAAGGAAATCGCAAGTCGCTTTCCAGCCCAGCTCGCAAAACACACGACGGACATAGAAGTTGACATCAGCCGTGCCGAAAGGCTTCCCCTGAGCGAGCTCACCTCGCTAGGTGTTGGCTTCGCATCGCTGCCCAAGGCGGTCCGCACCGTCACGACTACAACTCAGGTCGCAGGTGGCCAGCTCCTCACCGTGACGGACAGCTTGGGCAGGCCGCTTGACGTGCGCGTGCTTCAGGCGTTTAACGACGGCTCTGGCATCATGGGGTCGTATCGGGATGCTGCTAAGGGGTTCGGTCAGGCGCGCTTTCACCTGGCAGGACCTCAAGCGTCAAAGGTCATGACCACGGTACCCTACGACCCCACGGCGCTCTTCATGGCTGCGGCCCTCATGCAGATTAACCGCAAGCTCGATGACATCAAGCAGACTCAGCAGGAGATGTTCGACTACCTGAAGGATAAGGACCGCGCGAAGCTGCGTGGAAACCTCGACACGCTTCGCGACGTGCTCGACAACTACCGTTTCAACTGGGACAACGAGACCTACAAGAAAAATAAGCACGCACTCGTGCAAAGCATCCGCAATGATGCGGCAGCGGCCATCGTCCAGCAGCGTGCCGAAGTCCGGAAGACGGTGGAAAAGGAAGCCGGCCTGCTCCACTTTGACGAAGACGCCCGTCTGAAGGCTAGAGAGACGCTGTCCGACCTCAATGAATACCGCCTGTCCGTCTACCTGTACGGGTTCTCATCGTTTCTTGAGGTACTTCTCCTAGAGAACTTTGATGAGAGCTACCTTCATAACGTGGCAGAGGGAATAGAGAGTCGCGCTGGCGAGTACCGTTCACTCTACACAAGGGCATACGACCTCATCGAGAGGGATGCCGACAGCTCGATTCGCGCAGGCTTCCTCGGTGGGGTATCAGGAGCCATGGGCGTCCTGGGCAAGGCGATAGAGGAGACGCCCCTGGGAAGCCTTACGCCAATCGACGAGGCACTAATCGATGCAGGTAAAGGTGTCGGCGATTTTAGCCGTGAGGTGAAGAAGGACATTCTGAAGGACCTGCCGACCGCCGCCGTGGCAAGCGACGTACGTCCATTCGTGGAAAACATTGAAAACCTAAGCCGCCTGTACAACGACCCAGTGATGCTGCTTGCAGACGAGGATGCGATCTACATTCTTCCGGCCGAGGCCGCGGGGGAAGCGGATGACAAAGGTAGCAGCGGGGATGCCTTCTAATACGAAAAGAGACCAATGATTTTGTCGCTTGCGCCCATGGAGGGGATAACGGGCCACGTGTTCCGCAGAGTACACGCCGAATGCTTCGGCGCGCTCGACCGTTACTACTCTCCTTTCATCAAGCCCCCGCGTGTGGGAAGTGATTTTGTAAAACGCAACGTGAGGGAGCTTTGCTCTGGAGAGGCGGCTGAGCCGAGGCTGGTCCCTCAGCTGCTGACCAAGAACGCGGATGAGTTTGTGTGGGCGGCCGGGCTTCTTGCCAAGATGGGCTTTGACGAGGTGAACCTCAACCTGGGATGCCCCTCGCGGACCGTAACGTCAAGGGGGAAGGGCGCGGGATTTCTAGGAGATCCGGATGGGCTCAATGCGTTTCTGGCCGAAGCTACCAAGAAGTCGCCCATTCCGGTGTCTGTGAAGACCCGCCTTGGCATTGCTGACGTCCATGAATACGAGCGGATCCTGGACCTCTATTGCCGCTACCCGCTTGCGGAACTCATCGTCCATCCTCGCGTGTTGAAGGAGGGCTATGGTGGGACGCCGCACTGGGAGGCGTTTGGCCAGACGCTCGCGCAGGCTCCCTTTCCTGTGACCTACAACGGCGACATCTTTTCCCTTGGTGACCTCGATGCGTTCAGGCGTGCCTTCCCGGATGCGGAGCGCGTGATGCTCGGGCGGGGTATTGTTGCCAACCCGGCCTTAGGACGGATGGCAAAAGGCGGTCCGGCCGCCACCATAGACGAGTTCAAGAGGTTCCACGACCTTCTGTTCCAGGGCTACGAGGAGGAGATTGGCAACAACGCGGTCTTTCGCATGAAGGAGTGGTGGTCCTATGCGATGTACGCATTCGAGGAGCCGCTCTCAATTTGGCGTGCCGTCAGGAAGGTCAAGAAGGTCGAGAACTACATGGCGACAGCTGCAGCAATTTTCGCGCAAGTGCAGCTGGTGGACGAGCCGTCGTACCGAAGGCGTGAGGGCTATGAGCACAACGCGTAACAACACTGATGCGCTGCCCAAGAGCTTGGATGCGGATCTTGTGCGAGCAGAGCAGGAGGTTTTGGGGAAGCACTAGGCCTCCGTCCCGCCAAGGTACTATGGGCAGAGTGCGGTACGTCCGCCAGCGTCATCAACCCAATCTGTAATTTCATCTGGGCAATAGATCGAGAGACAGAAAAAAACAGCCACAGGTTTCTGAGGACTTTGCCCTTTGCTCATTGTTCAGCGAGAGGTCATGGGCGCGCATAAAGTCTGACTCTTGGTACCCGCGTGGGGTCATTTGCTTATCCAATCCAATAACCTACGCGCCAGATTGGTCGCCAGGCGATTTTTGCAGCAACGTGCAGCGCTGCCAGCGAGAACCCCGCACCCTAGAACAGGCACGCGTCGACGGTCGCCTTGCCGAGAAGCGCGTCGAGCCACTCGCTCGGGATGCCTTCCATGCCGTACACGATGCCGGCGAGCCCTCCCGCCACCGCGGCGGTGGTGTCCGTGTCGTCCCCCAGGTTCACCGCCGCGAGCACGCACTCGGCGTAGCTCGAGGTGTTGGCGAGGCGCCACAGGGCGGCGCGCTCGGTGTCCAGCACAAAGCCGCCCGAGCGAATCTCGCTCTCCGGGACGCCGACGAACTCGCCCGCGACGTCGCGCGGCCCCTCGCCGGCGATGAGCCCGCGGGCCACGCGCGCCATGCGAACGCACGCCTCGCAGGAGGTGGCGTGCGCGTGCGTGATGGCGGAGACGGCACGCACCTCGTCGTCCGTCGCGCCGGTGAACGCGAGCGAGAGGATGCGCATGAGGGACCCGTTGCCGTTGTCGCGCTCGCCCGCGCGGCCCGTGGCGCGGATGCTGTCGCAGGTCGCGAGCGCCATGGAGGTGTCGTCGCTCCAGGTGCCGGCGGGCTGGTTGTGCGAGCCGTGCCCCGCCATGCCCGTGCACCCGAACGTGCCGCGGGCGCGGAACTCGTACGGCACGCCGAGGGCGTCGCCCACGGCCTGTCCGTAGACGCAGTCGCGAAGGGTGGGGGAGGGATGCCGCGAGGCGGATATGGGGACTCCTTTCGGGGGGACGGAGAGCTGCTACGAATTCAACAGAGCAATTTAGCGTTTGACATTATCGCTAATACAAAGGGAATTGGCCTATCCTCATATCTATCTCTGGGTTGATGATAGTTTGCTCTGAGTCGTTTTTTGGCTGATGGATAATTTGCCGATGATATCCAACGGAGGCTATATGCGCGGCGGGGACGAGTACCTCACATACATCATCGAGGGCAAGCAGACTCGATTCGTTATACCCGTGTACCAGCGCAACTACGACTGGAAAATCGAGCAGTGCAAGAGGCTCTTCGATGACCTCCAGAGCGTGGCGACCACCGGCATGGGGGAGCACTTTTTTGGGAGCATCGTCTCGAAACGAGAGGGCGACACCCGCGTGGTGATCGACGGGCAGCAGCGCATCACCACGGTGTTCATCCTCCTGGCCGCGCTCGTCGCGCAGCTCCGCTCGCCCGAGAGCGACATCACCTCAGTGGAGGCCAGCAAAGCGGACTACATCGAGGGACAGTTCCTGGTCGACACCTATCACCCCGACGAGCAGAAGCTCCGCCTCAAGCTCGTGAAGGGGGACATGGGGGCTTTCAATGCCGTCGTCGCGGGCGGCGTGAACCTGGTTGAGGGGTCGAACGTGACTCGAAACTACAGGTATTTCCTCAAGCGCATTGCCGACATGCCCATCACGGGCGACCAGCTCTTCGACGCGGTCAAGCGCCTGAAGATCATCGACGTGCAGCTCGACGAGCACGACGATGCCCAGAGGGTCTTCGAGAGCCTCAACTCGACCGGCCTCGACCTGACCGAAGCGGACAAGATCCGGAACTTCATCCTTATGGATCTCGCCGAGAAGGAACAGGAGAGTTGCTACGAGGAGTATTGGATTCCAATTGAGAGGAACACGCTGGGGCAGGTGAGCGACTTCGTCCGTTACTACCTTGCAGCCAAGATGGGAAAGACCCCAGTGGTGGGGCGCGTTTACCAATCCTACGTGGACTATGCGCGTAGGACGTATACGTCCGCGCAGTCCGGGAGGCTCGACACACTCGCAATGCTTGGTGACCTGAGGAGCTTCTCCGAGCGCTACGGGAGGTGTGTGAGCCCGGACCGGGACCGGAGCGAGCTCGACGCAGTTCTGTACAGGCTCAGCTTGCTGCAGATGGGCGTGGTAATCCCGTTCTCGTTGAATCTGCTGGCGGCCCTCGATAACGGCACGGTTAGCGAGATTCAGGCTGTCGAGTGCATGGAGGCGGTGGAGTCTTACCTGTTCAGGAGATGGTCCTGCGGCATCCCGACGAACTCCTTGAACAAAGTGTTCGAGACCCTCCATGGCGACGCGATGCGTGGTGTCGCGGAGGGTGCCACGTATCCTGATGCGATGAAGTACTCCCTGCTCCACAAGACGGGGACCGGGAGGTTCCCCTCGGATGCCGAGTTCCGCTCCTCGCTGGCGACGCGCGACTACTACCGCATCGGCAACAGGAAGCTGTACCTGTACGACCGGCTGGAGAACGGCGACAGCAGGGAGCGCGTCGACGTCGTCGGCGGGCTCAGGGACGGGAGGTTCTCGGTCGAGCACATCATGCCCCAGACGCTCAACGCCTCCTGGCGCAGGGCGCTGGGGGACGGGTTCGAGAGGGTCCACGAGGAGTGGAAGGACCGCATCGCGAACCTGACCATCACCGCCTACAACTCCGAGTACAGCAACAGGGACTTCGCGACCAAGCGCGACATGGAGAACGGCTTCGCCGACAGCGTCTTCAGGATGAACAAGTGGGTCGGGGACCAGGAGACCTGGGGCGAGAGTGAGCTGAAGAGCCGGCAGGGCATGCTCGAGGACAGGTTCGTCGAGCTCTGGCCATCCATCTCCACTTCGTACCAGCCGACCCGCGAGGTCCCCGACGAGGCGTCCCTGGGGGACGACACGGAGTTCACGGGCAGGAGCATTGTCTCGTACTCGTTCATGGGGGACGACACTCCCGTCAAGACCTGGAAAGAGATGGAGGTCGGCGTCCTGCGCTCGCTTTGCGACCTTGACCTCGGCCGGCTCTATACGATATCCGAGGGGAGCTCGTTTCCCGGGAGCGCCTTCGAGCACGAGGAGAGACAGGGCTTCTCGAAGGTGAGCGACGGGCTTTTCGTCAAGTCGAGCACCAGCACGTGGTTCAAGATTGAGCTTCTGAAAAGGCTATTCGAGCTGCTCGACGTAGATAAAGGCGAGCTCCTCATCAAGATGACGCCTGGTAGCTAAGTGTTAGGTTTGGCTCTCTTGGGTGGGCGGCTTAGGTTATGAACCTGGCGCAACGGACATAGCGTCTAGCGGTCAGCCGTTCGGAGCTGCAATATTGCTTGTTAGCAGAACCGGGTTTGCCTGGCTCTGGAGCTCGAGATGAGCGGTCTTGCCGGCTTACGTCTGTCGGGTATGGGGGGAGTCCTCCCCGCTCGTGACAGAGGCTGAGTCACCAAAGAGCATCAAAATGACTCATGCTGGCGACCAAGTTGACAACAACACCGACCAAGTGCCAGCAGGCATCCACTGCGCTGACGATCCGGTAAAGGAACTTATTGCTGTCCTCTAGGGGATAGAGAGATGTCAGCTTCAGAGCTGATGAGGGGGCTGGGGCTGAAGCATCGTCCAAGCTTCAGGGGGCGCTACTTTGAGCGTTCCCTCGCATGTGGACTCATCGAGCGAACCATTTCCCGGCAAACCAACCAGCAGCAAGCAGAATTACCGGAAGGTGAGGCGATAGCATGGACAACTTGAACAGGAAGCTCAGCGATGCCTCTTCCGTCTTCGTGGTGCGCGAGACTACGTGGAGCTCGTTTGCGGCAACTCTGCCGTTCTGAGACACGTGTTTAAGGATATAGAGAAGCGCATACAGCAGCAGATAGGAGATGATGGCCTCCGGACATGTTGCGTTGCCCGCGACTCGATAAGCTCTGAGCTTGTGCCGAACCCTGTCATGGAAACCTTCGGAATCATGATCTCCTTCGCGTTTCGGCCCGCGCGGGCCATGCGTGCCAGCGAGTTCAGGCACGAGCTCGTGGCCTCCCTCTGGTACACGCGGTCGAGGATGGTCGTGTATTTCTTGATGGCTGCGATGTTGTTCGGCATGTCCTGGCCCTCCTTGCCCTCGTCGGCGAGGCCGGCGATCCTCTCCCAGTGCTTCATGTACTGGTCGTCAGAGCCGCCGGAGGCGCCGACCGGCTCCAGCTCGGTGGCGCCGCCCTGGCTCGGGCCCTTCGTCTCGAAGAGCCACGGCTCCGCCTTCGCGAGCGCGGCCACGTCCCCGTCGTGCTCCGCCAGGAGCGCCTTCGCTGCGGTGACGGACCGCGCGCCGGCAGACCTCAACGCGAACTCTGTGCGCTTGTCGGCAAGGCGGGCCTTCAGGTCGGCGATCTCCTTGCCGAGCCTCTCCGTCGCCTCCGCCGTCTTTGCGGCCTCGGCCACCTTCGCCTGGAGCGCCTCGATCTCGGTGTCCTTGGCCTTCATCTGTGCTGTCGCCCCCGCTCACCGCATCCTTCTGGGGCTCCTGCTGGTCCTGCTTCTGCCCCGTCTTCGCGTCGACGCCCGGCTCCTGCCCGACCTGCCGCTGGTTCTCGCCCTGCCCGACCTGGCCCTTCGCCTGCTGCATGCCACTGGACCCACCCTCCATTGCGACCGCCTTTCCGCGTCGTGCGGGCAAAAGAGAAATGCCCGCACCTTCTAGGTACGGGCATTGTCTGGGGGTGTCACAAGGGGGTCCTCGGATGCGAGGAAGGCGAGCCTATTTGCAATCTTTCAGCATCGTGAGGAGACCTCTCTCGATTACATCCGGACATAGAAACTCCCTTACCTTGCCCTTGAAGGATGCTGTTAGCTTGTTCCCTTCGATTGAAATGACATAGCCATGACTCAGCGTCTTGTGGATAGCCAAGGCGATGTATGACTCAGGGACTTTGTCTTCATCGCAGAATCTTGCGAGCGAGCCCTTTGTTTCCGCCTCAACTCCTTTGACGAAGATAAGCAGCTCTGATGGAACGGGGTCCGTGATCATCTTCTGGACCTTGCCGGTTGCCAGTGAGTGGCGTGTGTAGTTCAGGATGATTTTGCCGCCATGCCGTTCGGCTATGGGGGTGTTGTAGTGAATGAGCTGGTCGCCAACTAGGTGAAGCGACTTTGCCTCTCCTTGGGTAGCTCCATTGACGAATGCTTTCACTAATTCTGTCTGCTTCATTACGGCGAACTTCAATCGTTGAGTTTAGGAACGTGCTTAAGCGTTGTTCTTGCCACGCCCCGAGTAGTAGAGATTGAAGGCGTGGACTGTGGCGTGCATTATTCTGCCGTCCTCGTTATTCTGGATACGACAGCTCCACATGGTATGGCCACCCAGTTTCCCAACCCCAATTGCCCTTTCATCCAGGGCTTCTTGGATGCCAGATAGAACCTTCTGGAAGTCACTGACCTCCTTGTTGAAGACGATGACGGAGACCTTCGTGTCGCGCCATGTCGTGTAAGAGAAGAGCTGTTCGATGGCATCGAGGAACTTCTTCTTGCCATGCCAGACCTTGCATTCGGCAATGTATGAAGAGTGATTCTCAAGCGGGATATGGATGTCGGTCTTCCCGTGGTTTCTAAACGTCTCGCCTGTAGCGTTCTCGTAGTGCGTGTTGAGAACAGAAAGCATGTGGTCGCGGAGCTGCTCCTCACCAAATGGGACATATGAACCAGGAGCACATTCCATCGAGCTGCCGAAATTGTCGATGATATCAGTGATATGCCTATAGTCGGCGTCCGTGATGCTGTACGAGCGCTCGGCTTCGGATGGATGTGGCCTTGGATAGGTCAACTTCTTTCGGGCAGGAACAATGGGCTTGGCCATCGGGGCGTCCTTGACCACGTTCAGCGGAAGATTGAGGTCTTGCCGTAGGGAAATGAGCTTGTCAAGCTGGCCAATGCGCTTGTCTATAGCCTTCTCAACCTCGCCCCTGAGTGAGGCATTGAACCTTGCAACATCTGCATTCGCATGTTCAGCCTCATCTTTGAAGGCGTTTGCCTCCTCGTTGAAATGATTTCTGATTGCCTCGGCAGAGGCGTCTCGTTGGGTCATCTCGTATGAGAGGCACGCGTAACCAGCGTGGCCATTACTTGGATCAATAAGCCTGTCAAGCCGGAATGGTCGAATGGTGCTAGTGGTTGGAGTGAATCTGAAAAGCCATGTATCGCCAGTAAAGGGTACTTTGCAGGTTGCTCGGATGCCAGGTACATCAAGGTATTCGGGCTCGTCAGGTATCATTCTCGCCCAGCTGTTGTACTGTTTTACGGTCTTCTCTCCAAAATCGATAGACATAGCCTCGGGTTGTATAACGAGTGGTTCCACCTCGTATTTGGACACGAAGTAATCCACCCACTCGTCCCGACTCGTCCGGTCCATGTCTCGTGAGGTGAGCTTGCTGATTTCGTCCTTCATCTTGCGAAGGCAAGATTTCAACGCTTCAGTGAGATAACCGCTTTGAAAGCAATCGACCGTCACGTCTACTCGTCCTCGTTCCTCTTCATGTTCTCTGCCTGTTCGAGCACTTTTTGGAAAACCTCGTCGTCCCACTGCGGTGGGTAGCCGTTCTTGTAAAGCAGTACGGTGAGCCCCATGCTCAGCTGGCTCTTGATGTCGTCGCGCGTCGACCAGTCTGCAAATTGGGCCTTGTCGTTCACGAGCTTAGCGATCTCCTTGGCAAGCGTCACGCACTTGTCCTCTGCGTAGGGGAAGCCGTGGTCGTCGCGCACCTTCACGAGGATGTCGTAGAACGCCTTCTCCTCATAGGTGATGCCCATCTGCTCGAAGGAGCTCCTGTCCTTCTCCAGGTCCTTCATGATCTGGATGAGCTGGTCTGAGAGGTCATCCACGAAGTCGGACACTACCTCGCTCGTGAACTGAAGATTGTCACGGTTGTTGTAGGCCTCAACGACCTTGCGCAGACGCTCGCCGAACTCCATGGCCTTAACCTTGTTCGTGTGGCCGTACGTCCTTATCGCCTTGCGAACCAGCTTGAGCAGCGCGTTGAACTTGGTGATCGGCATCTTGACCTGATCGAGCTCCTTGGAGAACTCGTCGCTGAAGAGGTCCTCCGTCTTCTGAGCGTCGACGATACTCTCGACCCCGGTGCAGCTGATGGCCTTGGCTACCATGTCCTCGACCACGGCGTTCATGGTCTCCGCGTCAGGGGCGTCGCCCATGGTCTGCTTGTAGATGATCGAGCGGATTGCTAGGTAGAACTGCGCCATCGAGGTCTCTCGGTCCGACAGTTCTCCCGAGGGGAAGCAGATGTTATAGGCGCTCTTGAGCACGCGGGTAAGCCCCATGAACCGTGTTTGCATCCTCTTGCTCGCCTGGACGTACTCGGCGGCGTTGTTCAGGCAGTCCAGGCGCTCCAGCGGCTTGCCCAGAAGGAAGGGCGACGCGTCGAAGCCGCTCATGAGGTCATCCACCATGGCGAGGTGGTTGCGGAAGATTCCCAGCGTTACCGCAAGCTGGTCGATGGAGCCCTGGTCATCGCCCCCATAGGTCTTGAGGGCCTTCATCATGTTGTCCTTGATGCCGATGTAGTCCACGACGAGGCCCTTGTCCTTGCCGTCAAACACGCGGTTCACGCGAGAGATGGTCTGGATCAGGGTGTGGCGCTGCAGAGGCTTGTCGATGTACATGACGAAGAGCGAGGGCACGTCGAAGCCGGTTATCCACATGTCGCACACGACCGCGATGCGGAAGTTCGAGTCATCATTCTTGAACTGCGCGTCCAGCATGGCCCGGTGCTCCTTGGTCCCGCACAGGTCCCAAAGCTCCTTAGGGTCGTCCTTGCCGCGCGTTGCAACGAGGTTGATCTTGGGGAGCTCCTTGAGCTCCTCCAGCTGCTCCTTGGTGAGTTTCGACTCGTCCTCAGCCTTGCGGGGAACGCCCCAATCGGGTCGTATGTTGAGAATCGCCTGGTAGAGGTCCCATGCGTGGAAGCGGTCGGAGCACACGACCATGGCCTTCTTGACCACGCCGGGCTGCTCCGCGCACAGGGCCTCGTAGTGTTGCACAAGGTCCGCTGCGAGCTTCCTGATGCGCTCCGGGTTGCGAAGGATCACGGTCATCGCGCTCATGGCGCGCTTGCTCTCCTCGACCTGCTCGGGGTTCGAGCCCTCGTCCTCGCAGCGGGAGTAGTACTCGTCGATTTTCCTGGTCTCCTCATCGGAGAGCTGCACGCGGGCGAGGCGCGGCTCGTAGGCTATGCGCACGGTGATGCCGTCGTCGCTCGACTCCTTCATCGTGTAGCGGTCCACTATGGGTCCGAATACAGCGAGGGTCTCGTCGATGGGCGTGCCCGTGAAGCCGGAGTAGGTCGCGTTCGGTAGCCCACGCCGCAGGTAGTGGGCGAAGCCGTAGCGCGTGAAGACGCCCTCATCGGTCATCTTCAGGCGCGAGCCAACGCCAGTCTGCGTACGGTGTGCCTCGTCCGAGATGCAGATGATGTTCGGGCGGTCCGAGAGCAGCCCCGTCCCCTCGCAGAACTTCTGGATGGTCGTCACGTACACCCCGCCGCTCGGCCGGTTGCGAAGCGTGTTTCCGAGGTCCTCGCGCGACTCGATGCTCCTCACGTCCTCCTCATGCAGGTAGTGCTTGGCGGTCACGAAGAGCTCGGAGGTCTGGGCATCCAGCTCCTCGCGGTCAACGAGGATGACGACCGTCGGGTTGCCCAACTCCTCGGTGCGCCTCAGCATCATGAGCCGCGCGAGGAAGAGCATCGCGTACGTCTTGCCGCAGCCGGTGGCGCCGAAGTAGGTGCCGCCCTTGCCGTCTCCGGCGGGCCGAAGGTGAGCGCAGATGTGGTCGAGCATCCTGTTTGCGGCGAAGAACTGCGGGTAGCGGCACACGATCTCGGTCTCGTGCTTGTCGTCGTCGGGGAAGAAGACGAAGTCGCGGACGATGGCGAGAAGCCTCTCTGGCGTGAAGGCGCCCTTGACCATGGTGCGCAGCGAGCTGATGCCGTTTCTCACGGTGTCCTGCTCGTCGGCCTTGTTCCAGGCGTAGAAGAACCGGTACGGGGTGAACACGGTGCCGAGCCTGTTGTTGGCACCGTCGCTGATGACGGCAAGGCAGCAGTACTTGAGCAGGTTGGGAATGCCGCGGCGGTAGCGGACGGTGATCTGCTCCCAGGCGTCGTGTACGGTCTTGTCCTCCTCGATGGCAGTCTTGAACTCCCATATGACAAGGGGGATGCCATTCACGAAGCACAGCAGGTCAGGACGGCGCAGCTCGGACCCCTGCACGCTGTACTGGTTGACTATGAGGAAGTCGTTTGCCCCGGGGTTGTCGAAGTCAATGTACTCGATGTGCGCGGCAGGAAGCGAGGGCTCCTCCCGCTTGAGGTCGAAGCCTTCGTTGATGCGCCAGAAGGTCTGTCGCGTGCCCTCGTAGAGAGGGTCGGCGGGCACGTACTTGATCTTGTTCACGATAGTGACGAGCTCGGTGTCGGTGAGCGTGAGGCCGGAATAGCGACTGCGGAGGTTCGCCTTCAGGCGGTCCTCCAGGAGCACGTCGTCGAAGCGCCGGTGCATGGTCTCGCCGTTGACGTAGCCCCAACGCTCGTCGACCTCCTGGAACATGTCGATGATTGCCTGTTCCAGCTGGTCCTCGGTGAACTTTCCGTTAGCGTAGTCGTGCGTGTCCATAGTGGAGCCTAACCCTCATTCGTCTGTTGTTGGTCGGCCCACTCGTCTATGAGGTACATATCAAGAGCGGCCGCAAGGTTGACGGCTATGTTTGCAAGTGGCCTGTCGATGGGTGAGTTGTCCAAACCCGCCCCATGAGCAGCTGCGTGATTGCGCAGGTACGGTAGTGACATAAGCACATTGCTCCTGAGGCCACCAGCCGAAAGGCTGTCAGGCAGAGCCAGGTACGAACCCTCTGAAAGTCGTTTTGTCAGTTTGTCAGCACTTTCGCTGCTCACCTCTTGGCCTTCCTCGGCACAGATGACCTTCATGACGCTCTCGTAGCTCTTCTCGGCGTTTGTGATGGCCTCTGGATAGTCGCCCTTCTTCAGGAACTCGACTGCTTTGGTCAACTCGTCGTACGCAGACTGAAAAGCTGGGGAGGTATCCTTAAGCTCGTGAAGCTGCTCGAGTGCCTTCCTCTTCAGATCCTGCTCGAACTGCCGTGCGTCTATCTTGACCATGCGACCATCCACAAGGAGCCACGGCACGTCGTCTTCTTGGAACGCCGCGTTGATTTCTTTCCTGTATTCCTCCCGCCCGTCAGTTGGGGAGTCCGAGAGCTCGTCGTACTGAAGCTCTATTAGGTCGAAGAGGTGGGGAGTGGGGAGATTTGCTATCTGGCCCTGCTCGTTGCTGTCCGGGAAGAGACCATCGGACGCGAAGTTCATGATGGGAGAATAGCCAAGGATGTCGCTCAGGCGTCCGATGGCAGAGGCCAGAGCGTCGGTTTCCTCGGTCCAGCTGTCATATCTATTGGGCTGGTAGGCCTGGGGTTCGCGGAAGTCTTCGACCACACTCGCAAGCCTACGCCGGGTAGCGGAATCTATCTTGCCACACAAATCATCTTCGGACTCACCGTCACCGTTATGGAGTAGCCCTTTGTACCGTTGTGAGAAGACCTGTTTCATAGCTGCTATTTAGCCTCCTCGATTGAGCCCCTGATGAGAATGGGGCAGATGTCCCTGAGTTGCGTTTTTAGGCGCTTGTTGATTGCAGTTCTCACACGTAGGGTTCTGTAGATCGATGCTATGGCGACCTGTACATTAAACTCGGGAACCGGAATTTCAATGTCGAGGAATCGGTCGAGATCAAGGTTTGCGCGAATGCTTGCGTCGCTCAGAAACCACCCGAGTCGGTCGGACTCTGGGCGGGAGAACCACGTCATAAGGTATTCGACGGAAAGTGCGCTGCTTTGCTTCATGTGCAAAATAGAATAAGCAGGAGAAACAGCAATGCTGCCTTCACCTTCGTGGAGGGCAATGCGAATACATTTGTCGCGACCGGTTTGCATAGAGCTATAGGCTAGCTCGCCCGGAAACACAAGTTTGTAGTTTCGTAAGTCGTCGCTGCTGGCTTTCGAGGGCATAAACTCTTTATTGATATTGATGCCATAGGCGCAATCAATTCTGTTGTCGCTATTTCGTCTATCCACCTCGCTGACGCAGTCACCCACTCGAATCCATCGAGATGAAAGCTTGCATCTGTCAAGCAGCGCATCGCAGGTAAGTTTGATATCATCGAGTCCGTTCTCGTAGGTACGTTGGTTAGCGAGCATGGACTCGTAGATGGCGACATACTTTCGCTGCACATCGATGGGCGGAAGGGCGATTTCGGTATCACAGAGGTCCTCCCAGTTGAAGAACTCTGTCGAGCTACCCCAGGAGTTCTGGATAACGTACCGGTCGTACTCCGATCGACATACGTAGAGATACAGCCAGCCAGGGCAGAGAACGTCTTCATTGGCAACAGAGAAGAGAACATAATCTTCGGTGACGATGTGAGGCGTGTCATCGTAGTTGTAGGTGATACTGAACTTCGAGCCATTACGTGAAGTGCGGTGGTTGAAGAAGAAGTCTCCGGGCATGATTATTTGAAACCTTGTGAGGTCGCGCTTTGAGACATCGGCCTTAGTCCGAATCATGAGCTTCTGGTTGTTGACACCACGGACATCGTCGATGCTGTAAGCGCCATATATATTGGGCCGCTCGATTGGCGTGAGCAACTCACCTAGTCGTACCCTAGTCAATCCCATAGCCGATCCCCTCGAATGCGGCCTCGAGCTCGGCTTGGGACTTCTTTTCCTTCGCTAGAAGCTCGTGCATCTCGCGCTGGATGCGGGCCATCTCCTTGGGATAGTCGATATCCAGGTCGTGATCGACGAACTCGATGTACTTGCTTGGTGTGAGGGTATAGCCGTGGGCTGCAATACCATTGGGCCCGTCGACGCTAACGGACTTGCAAAGCTCCGGTACATCCTCGTAGCCCTCGCCCGTGAGCCAAGAGTCGTAGATATCCTTCACCTTCGCAATTTGCTCAGATGTGAGCACGGTCTTCTTCTTACGCTTGCCCTTGTCGTAGGTGTAGGTCTCGACGTTCTGGTCCCACGTACGCAGGTCGCAGAAGAGAATCTCGCGCCTACGGTCGCGTAGCTTGTGGCCGCCTTTGGTACCCCCAGCCTTGTTCATGTTGAGAATCCACAGAGTCACAGAGATGTCAGTCGTATAGAACATGTCGCGCGGAAGAACGATGATGGCCTCGATCTTGTCGTTCTCTATGAGCTTCTGGCGTATCTCCTGCTCTACGCCATCGGCGTTGAGGGCACCGTTGGCCAGCAGGAAGCCTGCGACGCCGTGCGTCACGTCGAGCTTGGAGAGGATGTGCAGGATCCAGGCGTAGTTCGCGTTGGATGTAGGAGGAAGAGCGTAGCCGCGCCAGCGCGGGTCCTTGGTAAGCTCGTCCTCGCCGCGCCAGCCCTTGAGGTTGAAGGGAGGGTTGGCCATGATGTAGTCGGCCTTGAGGTCCTTGTGCTTGTCGTTGATAAAGGTCGATGCGTTCGTGCCGCCCAGGTTGCAGGAGATGCCGCGGATGGCGAGGTTCATCTTGCACAGGCGCCAGGTGTCGGGGTTGCTCTCCTGTCCCACGATAGAAATCTTCGAGCTATTGCCGTGGTGGCGTTCGACGAACTTGTGCGACTGCACGAACATGCCGCCCGAGCCGCAGCACGGGTCATAGACGACGCCCTCATAGGGCTCGATGAGCTCGGCAATCAGCTGCACGATGCAGGCGGGCGTGTAGAACTCGCCGTCCTCCTTGGAACTGCCCGCAGCGAAGATTTGCAGGAAGTACTCGTAGACGCGCCCGATGAGATCCTCCTCGTGGAAGCGTGTCTCGCTGATCTGGTTGATTGCGTCTATGAGCGCCTTGATGGAGCGAATCTCTGCCCCGAGCGTGGCGAAGAGCCCGAGCGGGAGGGCACCCTTGAGGGCGGGGTTGATGCGCTCTGCCTCCGCCATCGCGTTGTCGATCTTCACTGCAATGTCGTTTGCGCCGGCGTTCTTCACGAGGTAGGACCAGCGTGCCTCCTCGGGAAGGTAGTAGACGTTCGCCGCATTGTAGAATGCCGGATCCTCGAGCATCTCGGGCGGGCATTCGCCTAGGCCGTACTGCTCCTTCAGGATGCTGGGTAGCTCGCGGCGCCGCGCCTCGAACTTGTCTCCTGCGAACTTGAGGAACACGAGGCTGATGACTGCGTCGCGGTTCTTCTCGATACTTCCAACGCCGCGAAGCGCCACTCTGCAGTTCCAAAGCGCATCCTCGAGGGTAAGTTCCTTCTGCTTCTTAGCTTTGGCTTGTCTAGGCATGATGCGTGTCCATTCCATCAAATCTCATATAGTGAATCGTATCAGGCAATACATGTTTTTGGGAGTTCGTCTAACGCCTGGGCAAAGCTGTTGTTCGTAATCTTCAGCCCATTGGCATCATGCATCCTGATGACGGGAGGATACGTCTCCGGATGGTTCTCCATCTCCGCAATTGCACTGGACGCGTCTCCCCTGCCTGCCGTGCTGTGAGGCATGGGGCCGACGAGGACGGCGCGGTAGGTGAGGGAGCCCCGCAGCTTCGAGAAGGGGTAGCGCTTGGCTCTCTCATAACCAAGCGCGAACTCGATGTCCTTCCCCGAGATCCCATGCCTCTTTGCGATGCTCCGGAGCTTGTCCTCGCTCACGACGCTCTCGCCGATGACGACGACCTTCGTCGGCACGACGTGCGCGCTGCCGTCGTTCCCGACGAGGTCTCCCATGCCGAGAAGGCGGAGCAGCTCGCCAAGCTCCCCAGTGCGGTTCACCCGGGAGAGTGCGGGGAGAAGCTCGTCGCCGATTCGCTCGCTGACCGCCTTGTGGAGGTCCTCGAGCTCGTAGAGGGAGAGCGTCAACGTCCCATCTCCTCATCGTACGAAGCCGAGAGGGCGGCGCGCGCCGAGTCGAGCCTGATCTTGAGCACGGCGATCTGGTCGAGGTCTGCACGGTACCTTGCGGCAACGCGACGCTGGGTCTCCATGTCGGGAACTGGTAGCTGCACGTTTCTCAGGTTTCGGAGTGGGAGGTTGGGAATGGTGGTGCCCACGACCATGCATTCGAGGCTTCTCTTCCCGTCCTCGCTCGCGAGGAAAGCGGCGACGAAGTAGGGGTCAACGCGCTCTGTATCGACCCTGATGATGTAGAGGTTGCCGTTGGCGAGGACGGTCCTTCCGTCGGGCACGTCCGCCACCGCCACCTTGAAGGGGGCCCCGTTCTTGGAGAGGATGAGGTCCCCGCTGCGGAGCCACTGCCTCTCGGTTGAGGGGTCCACACTCTTAAGGTGGGGCAGGTCGTCAGAGATGGACCCGTCGCTGATGTCGGCGAGCCTGAGGAAGTAGAGGCCTGTATCCTCGGGAGTCGTGAGGTCATCGAGGTCGGAGGCGCGGATGGAGGCACCGCGCTCTATGCTCACTGCGAGGTCGCCGAGGGGGGTCGGGTTGACGAGCTCGGGGGCTTCGTAGAGGTAGCGAGGTGCATAGAGGCTGTAGTCGCGGGCGGCGAGGTCCTCGCGGGACGCCAGACGGCTCATGTCGCCGTCCTGCGAGAGTCTGGCCTCGATTTTCGAAATCGCGTCGTCGGAAAGTGCATTCGTTCTGCGGCCGAGCGTGGCGAGGTCTGTGGCGTCGACGAAGCGGATGGGGCCGTCGTTCTTCCCCAGCACGAGGACGGTGAGAGGGATGGTGGTGTATGCCAAAAGCCCCTCGGGGAGCGCAATTGCGGCACGGACCATGCCGTTCTCGACGAAGTAGCGTCGCGTCTGGATGTCCCCGCCGTTGAACGTGGCGCCATTCGTGACGATCACGACTGCGGTGCCCTCGTCGGTGAGGGAGTCGTACGCCAGCCTGCAGTAGAGCCAGTCGGCAGATGAGGGCCTTCCCATGGGGTCCGTTCCGTCGAGGAGAGGCTTAAGGTAGGGCGTCGCGCCCTTGGCCAGAAAGGCGACTCGCATGCCGATAGGAGGCGCGTCAAAGACTCTGTCGAAGGTCCCCAGGTGCCCGCCAAGGAGGTCGTCACGGCGTTCGATGAGGTGCTCGGCGCCGACGAGGCTCATGCGTACCTCCGCGAGGCAAGCGCGCAGGGTGTCGGCGGAGTTCCCGTACACCCTGGCAGAGGGGTTGGCCTCAAGCACGTCCATCAGAAATGCGCCGTCGCCGCAGTGGAGGTCGGCGACATAGTCGTCATTCTCGATGTGCAGCAGGTCCACGACCAGCCTCTGAAGTGAGGGGGGCAGGTCGGGGTCCTTGGGACGGTCAAAGGAATAGCGTGTGAGGGGTTCGATCTCCCATCGCAGGACGATGTCCCTGAGCTCTTTGTCGGAGAAGCCTCTCATCAGGTCGCGGAACACGTCGACCGTGTCGTTGGAGACAAGGCTACGAAGGGTGGCACGGTGCTCAGCGCTGACGGGAGTCGAGTCTATGGCATCGAGGAGGTTTCCAGAGGTGAGGCCCTCTGAGTTGAGCCCACGGTCGAGGGCGCGATAAGCGACGTAGGCGAATAGGTTGAGCGATCCGTCGCCCATGAAATCCTTGATACGGCCCCTAGCGGCACCCGCAACGTTCCACAGCCTTGTTTGGATGTCGGCATCAGATTTGTCGTAAGCCAAGACAACCTCCTCGGTTATCAATAACCAAAAGTGTTGGTTATAGAATACCAAGCAACGAGAAGACGTCAAGAGAAAATTTGGTAATCGATAACCAACGCTGTTGGAAGCTTCTATGAGACGAGCGAGAAGGAAGGGTTGGACCAGTCGGTGTACTCTCGCGAATCGCCTGCTACCACTGTCTTCTCGTCCAGGAGCAGTGGTCTAAACTCCCAGCACACCCGCATAGCAGGTATGACCGTGCGCCTATGTACCTGGTACACCCTGCCAAAGCCGCCCGTGTCCTGGTAGTCGTAGAGCTCCCCGACAGCCCGCATCCACGAGTCCCACTTCCTAACGTGCGGTTCCATGTCCTCCCGCGCCCGCGTCGAGTACCCAGCACTCCGCAGATAAGCCCTGACCGCCTCTGGCACCCAATACTCGTCTTGGCTCTCAACCACTTTCAAGCTCCTCTAAGAGTCACTTGGTGTTGAGAGCAGAATCCCATCATGTCACAGCGGCATCCTCGCAAGCGACGGGGAAGGCACAACGCGCAGGTATAATTCTTTCCATAAAAAAGTTCGTCGAGAGGAACCAGTTGGCAGACACCAGGCGCCCAGATACCAGAAAGATCGAGAGCACTGCCGTGCAGGCCGTGAGGAATCTGATTCAGCAGTGCGACACGCTCCATCACAACATCGACGAGGAAGACAAGCATCCCGTGGTCGATGGGACGATAGAACTCTACAGCGGGACGCCTCAGATCAAGGAGAACCTCGTCGGCGAAGTGACCGTTCAGGTAAAGGGGACCACGAGGAAGATGAGCCCCAACAAGAGGGGCTTCATCAAGTATTCGATGGACGTGGTTGACCTCAGGCGTTTCCTCGATGTGTTCCACGGCGTCATGCTCTTCTGCGTTGCCGTAGAGAAGGACGGCCTAGCCCCCAAACAGGTCTACTATGCGAACCTGCTGCCCTACGAGCTCAACAAGATACTTTCCAAAGCGGGAGACACCCAGAAGAAGGCCTCAGTGCGGATAAGGCAGTTCCCGAGCGAGCCACGTGAGGTCAAACGCCTGATAGCCCAGTTCCACCATGAGTACGAGGAGCAGCTTGAAGCCAAAGTCTCGGGTTATGGATTCCTGGATGACAGCTTCGAGCTGCCGCCGGGCATCAAGTCGTTCTCCTTCTCCTCACAGCTCTTTCCCGGAGAGAATGTCGTTTCACTTGCGGGTCTGGGTGCCGGCCCGTACGTCTATGGGACCACCATGGACGGGCGGAAGCTTGTCATCGGCAAGATCGGGGACGTCAGCATGTTCGGCGTGGGGAGCGAGCACACGGTCTCATCGGGTGGCTTCAAGCAGAAGACGATGGTGTTCGTAGGGGACCAGCGCGAGGGGACGCGCGTTGAGTTCGAGGGCGTGAGCATGCTCCTCTCCGAGCGCGACAACAAGGCCACTCTCAACTGGTCAATATCTGGCGACTTCAGAAGGCGTTACAACACTGCCCGATTCGTTCTGGAGTTCCTCAGGGCGGGCACGCTCGCCATCGATGGGCATCGCATCCTGCGAATCGAGCCGCAGGTCGAGGAGGGCGAGACTACCCGGCGGCTCGAAGAGACAGTTGGCGCATACAGGCCGTTCGTCGAGACGCTCGACACCGTGGGCATAACGGCAAAGTGGGATCCCGAGAAGATGTCGGGCAAAGAGTTGAACGATATGGGGCTCATGCATCGCTTACTCGTGGAGGGCAAGCCGCTTGATGATCGCGAGATCAAGTCGCCCGTGGTCCACTTCGACATCCAGGGTGCCCAGATCTATGCACTGGCGAGGAAGAGGGACGAAGGAGGCTACGGATTCGTTGATATCCTCTCGGACAGACTCTTCTTCGTATTTGACTACTCGGATCAGGAAGCCCCGCATAAGGTTGCCGACCCCGTGCCCGCACTTATGGCCCTTGGCGAGGAGGAGTTCAGAAAGGTCGTAAACCTCAAGCCACAGAACTTCGCGGAGCAGCTTGACCGGTTCCCCATCACCGCCGGCAACCAGAGTCCGCTCAACCAGAAGGTGCTCGAGATGCTCTCGGCATACGACAAGGGCGCCCAGCAGCCAGATGCCCTCCTGGCCTGCGCCGCCACACTCGCCAAGAAGCTCCATGAGTTCGATGATCGTTCCGAGACATACCTTCTCAACCTCATGCAGACGATAAAGAGACGTCGCCCCCTGGAGGAAGGCGAGAAGGACGAGCTCCGCGACCTTGTCATCGATACAAGCGAGAGGTACGTGCAGGCGGCCGCCTATGCGCTCTTAGACGAGAAGAACATGGCCCGAAGGTGCCTCAATCATTGCTCGGCGGCAGAACGAAGACAAATAGAGGACTACCCCATATCCCTCTTCTTCAAGGAAGGATAAGCCTTCACGCCCCGCGCAGCACGTCTTCCATCACCGCGTCGATGCTGTGGTCGTTCCCGTCCGGAATCTCGTCCACCCAGGTCCCGTCGCAGTCGTGCTCGAACTCCTTCAGCCGGAACTCCTCGTATGCGAGCGGGCAACGCACGGGGTCAATCACTATCTCCCTCAGCCCGGCGAGCCACTCGTACGAGAGCCGCCGCATGTTGCTCTTCCTCGCCGGCCGCACCCTCAGCCCCAGCTCGCGCTACCACGCGACCATCGACTGCTTGCCGTCCGGCGTGGATTGACCACTTTGAGGCCGCACCCGCCATGCCGCTCGGCGGCGCAGAGCTACGCCATCTCCCGCGCTTATCGCATGGGACAGACGAGGAAGGTCTTTGTCCACCGGCTGCTCTGCACGGACACCATCGACGAGCGAATTATGCAGATCCTGGTGAACAAGCAGCGGATCTTCGACGCCTTCGCCGACAGGTCAGTTGCGGCCGAGCAAGTCGACCAGGCCTTCAGCCGGGAGACTATGGACCAAATCGTGCGCGATGAGCTCAGGAAGTACGCCGGCGCGCGGTAGGGGAGGGCTGCTTTGCATCGCAACGTCCCTAGTGCCCAGCGATTCAGATGTTCGGGATTCGCTGTTAAACAAGTCCTGATATATGCGTCCGGACTTCCTGCTCGCCTTCGTTTCGACCAAGAGAGCGAGGGGCTGGAGGCCCGGATGAACAACAATATGCTGCAGGGCGCGCTCGCGCTGCCGGCGGGCGAAAGGTGCGAGCTTGCCAGGAGGACCAGGGATACGCTCGTCGCGGGAGAGCCGTCTGGCGAGCCAGGCGAGTGCCCGAGGCGCGGCTGCTTGCACGTCGTCAGGGGCGGGTACGATGCCGACAGCACCCAGTGTTGGGTCTGACATGGGTGCGGGCGCACGCCCAGCGAGGGGGTGGGTGGCTGCTGGCGCTATCGAGGCTGTCCCTAGCGGGGCTCGAGTTCGCCGGTGCCACGCTCTCGCCCGAGGACACTTCCCTCGGGGAGCGAAAGGCGGGGTGCTCCGTGAGCCTGCCAACATCCTGGTGCATGGGGAGACAGCTCTGCGACGTGATGGCTTGATGGACCAGTGCGTTCGAGGGGAGTCGATCCAAGTGGACGGGCCTCGGCTGGACGAGTCCCTCAGGGGCCCGCCGCCTCACGGCTTCATGCCCAGGTAGGGCGGCGGATCGGGCAGGTGCGGGCTGCCGAATGCTGAGTTCGGCGTCCCCACGGGCGCTGACGACTCGGGTGACTGCTTTTGCTGCGTGTCGTCGAGGGGGAGACCGGTTCTGAGAGGGTGCGTGCGTCGATCGTCAGCGTCGACCTCGCGAGCGCCGAGGTCTTCGCGGACGCGCTCTCCTCCTATGCGGTCCCACTCAAGTCGGTCGGCATCACGACTCACAACAGATTCAACCCGAGCGAGGCGGCTGCAGATTAGCTCGGTGCCCCTCTATCCGCTCGAGTTCATATAAGAGCTGGTTTAGCAGCGGTTTCAAATGATGCCTAGAGGTTTTCGATTTCGTAGATTCTCGGATCGTGATAATCCTCTATGACGATGGTTGAATAGCGGCGAAGCTCTTGAGTGTCTTGGTCATTCTTCTTATACGTAATACCCACTGTACGAATACCTGCAAGCCTGCATGCTCTGCAGCCGAAGACCGCGTCTTCGAAAACAATCGAATGTTCCGGTGCTGACCCGACGCGCTCTATTGCCTCGAGGTAGACATCTGGCTGGCTCTTGTCATTGCCAACATCTCCTGTGTAGGCAATTGCGGCGAAGTTATCGGCTATGTTGAGGTTGCTGAGTGCATTTCTGATTATTGTTGGTGGCGTTGAGCTTGCGATAGAAAGTTGTATCCCCTTTGAATGGAGAAAGGCAACATATTCAAGCGCATGTGGCAAGGGCATAACGTCATTGGCATATCCAGTGATAACGCGTGAGCTCAAGTCATCAAATACTTCCTGAACAGTACCGCCGGCTCCCAGCTCATCGTGGAATCTGCAACATTTTTCGCCAAAACTGAGGTGTTCAATCTCATCGAGATAGGAGCGTGAGTTGTCCGGCAGATAGTCGGCCAAGTACGTTTCCAAGGTTTTCCTCCACATGGCAGCAGAGTTCACCAAGGTGCCATCAAAGTCGAAGACTACTGCTTTCTGACACATAATCTGCCTTCCTCAAGTTGTTGAACTGTTGCTCTGATAACTCGACAATATAGTTATATAAACGACCATATACAACCATAAACAAATAGAGTATATTGCAAGCAAAGTCTTGGTCTATCGAAAGAAAGGCGGAGTTTGTCATGGCTGTCGTTAGCTCACTCGAACTGGTGGCAATTGCTCAAAAGAACGGTTGGCTTCTGCCCGCGTATAACACTACGAATATGGAGATGACTTTCGGAATCCTGGATGGTCTGCAACGTGCTGGTATGCCGGGCATCCTCCAGATTGCTCCAACCAACGTCAAGCTATCTGATTACGAGACAATCGCAATGATTGTGAAAAAGGTTTCAGAGGGCTATGTAGTACCCACCGCTTTGCATCTCGATCACGGTAAGACGCTCGAAGACGTTCGACAGGCAGTCCAGGCTGGATTTACCTCAATCATGATTGACGGAGCTGCCCTCTCCTTCGAAGAGAATATTCGCTTCTCGCGTGAAGCTGTCGATTATTGCCACTGCTACGGAATCCCTGTTGAGGCTGAGCTTGGTGCTATTAGGGGGAAGGAAGACGATCATGTCTCAGAAGCCGATTTGAAGACAGATCCCTCTCAGGTTGAGGAGTTCGTGGATCGCACCGGATGCGATTTGCTGGCTGTCTCGATTGGCAATGTTCATGGTCTCGAGGATACACCGCGGATAGATCTTCCTCTTCTGGAGAAGCTTTATTCAGTTGCGCCTTGCCCGCTCGTGCTCCACGGAGGGTCTGGCATCCCTTACGAAATCATTCATGCCATGCAGCCATACGGCATGGTGAAAGTAAATATTGCAAGCGATCTGCGTAAGGCTTTCATTGCTACGGTCGGTAAGGCGTATGAAGCAAACAATAACGAGCACAACCTTGCCCGCGTGCTCATTGATGTTCGCAAAGCCGTCGCAGATGTCGCATACAAGACCACTCGTGCGATTAACGGCCTCCCCTATTAGGCCTTCTGCTGAAATCTGCTGGGGCAGGGGATTTGCGAACAACCTGACTTCGCGTATGCGTTGCAGCTTCCCCCGCAGAATCGATTGGGATGCAATGAAAAGATTCGTTGGCATAGATTTGGGCACCTCATCTGTCAAGGTTGTTGTGACGGACGAGTGTGGTCACGTCGAGCGTATGGCGACAAGATCCTATAACATTTCTGAGCCAGTTCCCCAGTGGCGAGAGATTGACCCAATGATCTGGTGGAAAGCAACAGCTGAAGCATCTCGCGAGATACTTGAGGGGTATCCTGCCTCGGAAATTGCAGGCGTGGGCGTGACTGGACAGATGCACACACTTGTATGCCTTGATGAGCGCGATGTCCCTGTATGTCCTGCTATTATGTGGAATGATCTCAGGTCGGCGGAATTGGTTTCCGATGCCAGAACGGCATTGGCGGATGCCGGCGAGAGCTACCTTGCTCGAATCATCTCGACCGGGAGCCCAGCCCTAAGTCTTGCATGGATAAAAGCAAATCGTCCTGATGTCTTCTCTAGAATTCGCACCATTGTTATTGCGCCTGACTGGATCGTTAAATGCCTCAGTGGCGCAATTGGCACGGATTGGTGCGAGGCATCGACTTCGTCATTATTTGATCTTGAAAAGGGCATCTGGTCAACGACTGCGTGCAAGTCGTTGGGCGTACCGCTGCACATCCTTCCAGAGATCCAGAGCGCTGACAGTATTGTTGGGGGCGTGACGAAGATGGCAGGGGAGGCAAGTGGCATCCCTGCTGGTACTCCGGTTATTCGTGGAACGGGGGATAATCCGGCCTCGGCAATTCCGACAGGCTGCTTTGGAGAGAGGGTCCCTGTCATCTCTCTTGGTACTTCTGGGGTGCTTATGTACTCATTGCCCGGTAGCATCCGAGCAAAATGGGGGAAATCTGTTCTGTTCTCGGAGTCATCGGGAAGCCTGTCAACATTGATTCAGCTCACCATCCAGACCTGTGGAAATGCCGTAGATTGGCTAACGCGTGAAATGTTAAGATGCCCGGACTACGACCTTGAGGATGCCCGCGCAAATGACATTCTCTACGATACGGATAGATTAATCTTTTATCCGTTCCTCAATGGGGATAAGACGCTGTATGGTGATTCAAGTATTCGCGGGGCATTCGTGGGCATTTCACTTGAAACCTCAAGAAGCGACTTGCAGAGAGCCGTAATGGAGGGAATCTCCATGGGCTTTAGACAGCTACTTGAACATGTAGATGAATCTGGATCTTGGGGAGAGATTCGTGTAGTGGGTGGGGGAGCACACTCAGATTTGTGGATGCAGATACTTTCTTCAGTCCTAAGCAAACAGATTGTGCGTCTGACCGGAGTGAAGGGTGCTGCCCAAGGAGCAGCCATGATTGCGGCGTCAGCTGTGCGGGGAATTGACCTTGTAACAATCTTGCAGGAGCTTGGGAAACAGGAAGAAGCGTTTGAACCGAATCAGCAGGCAGTCAGCATGTATGAACGTAAGTATGGCGCCTTCTTGGAGCTTCACGATGCTGTCGGCACGCTTGGTGCTAGGGAATTCAACCGTTAGCGCCTTTTCACATGCCGTTCGACCCATTTGCTATTTAAGAAACAACTACAGACAATACTATACAACCATAGACAAGTTAGCTGATTACCAATGGAGGTGGATAGGTCGGGCCTTGTCTTCACTGATATCGAACGGATACGTACAGTCGCTAGAAATTGGAGGGTTACATGGGAGCTGTCAATGACGCAATGATATGGCTTGCGGAGAACTTTACAGGACTGTTCAACGCCGCAGGACAGCAGTTCGCATCGTTCATTACAAGCATGATTCCAATGCTGGTTTGCTTGATTCTCACCATTAAGGCACTCATCGCGCTTATCGGCGAGGAGCGCGTGTATGGATTCATGAAGAAGTGCACCAAGTATGCAGTCCTTCGCTACACCCTCATCCCATTCCTGTGCACGTTTTTCCTGTGCAACCCGATGGCGTATACCTTCGGCGTGTTTGTCGAAGAAAAGTACAAGCCCGCATTCTACGATGCCGTTGTGTCCATGATGCACCCCATCACGGGACTTTTCCCCCATGCTAACTCGTCGGAGCTGTTCGTCTGGCTCGGAATCTCGGCGGGATATGAGGCAGTGGGAGGAAACTCCTCTGCTCTCGCCATTCGCTTCCTTTTCGTGGGTCTTATTGTCTGCCTAATCAAGGGCATTGTGACGGAGAAGGTCTACTTCGCCATGGTCAAGCACAATGAAAAGAAGAAGCTTGCTGCTTAACAGTGAATTTATAACGAATACTCCGAGAGGCGAGTGATTCTCGTATGAGTGAATACAAAAGCGTAATCGTTTCCCATGGTCCTAATGGTTGGGGTGGTCCTCTGACCATTACACCTACGGATGAGAAGCCTTATATCTTGAACGTTTGCCTTGGTGGCATTAACCCTGTTGCTCAGGCAATTGCAGATGCTACTGGTGCGCCCGTTATTGACCAGTTCAAGAATCCCGTCGATACCAGCGAGGCTTGCGTTGCTGTTATCGATTGTGCGGGAGTTGCTCGCTGTGGCACATATCCCAAGATGGGGATAAAGACTTTGAACATCAAGCCTGGCTCTCCTTCTGGACCTCTCGCCTCTTTCATCACTCCCGATCTTTTCGCATCCGATGTAAAACCCAGCGGTGTCACTCTTACCGATGCAGTTGCCGATACTCCTAAACCCGTTGAGATGCCTGCTGCCGATGAGGATTCCGGAAAGCTGAGCGAAGAGGACGTCCATGCCAAGATTGCTGAAGGTCGCTCCGAGATTCAGAATAAAAAGAGCAACGGTGCAATGGATGTTATCTCGAAGATTGGTACTGGCGTCGGACGTTTCATCTCGATAATTTACCAGGCTGCGAGGGATACGGTCGACGACGTTATCAAGAACATCATCCCGTTCATGGCTTTCGTCTCGGTCCTTATCGGCATTATTAACTATACGGGATTCGGCAATGTCATTGCTGCTTTCCTAACCCCAATTGCAAGCTCTCTGCCAGGGATGATTCTGGTTGGTCTGTTCTGCTCCATTCCGTTCCTCTCGCCGCTCATCTGTCCCGGAGCAATCATCGCCTCCGTCCTTTCTGTCCTGATTGGTGACCAGATTGCCGCTGGCAACATCCCGGCCAACTATGCCCTTCCTGGATTCTTTGCGGTTAACTGCCAGGTCGGTTCTGACTTTGCTCCCGTTGGTATGACGCTTATGGAGGCAAAGCCGGAGACTATCGAGATTGGTTATCCTGCATTCCTGTTCGGGAAGCTCATCACGAGCCCGATTCAGATTGTCCTGGCCTACGTGCTCTCGTTTGGTCTCTAGTCAATTCACAACGTTATTCGAGGTACCAACATGGTTCAGAGCTTGGTTCAAGGTATTGGAGTAGTTGTTTTCTTCCTCATTATCTGGGGCCTAGGAACGTACATGCAATATCGTTACTGGAACAGGGTTCGAAAGCTGATCCACGAACTGGCTAAGGATCATGTTGGCTACCTCGGAACGGGAATGTGCCAGATCAAGTTTTCGCGCAAGGCTTTTGTTGTGATTCTTACTGACGAGAGCGGCGTAATAACAAAAGCCTATGAGATTAAAACTCTTTCTTTGCGTCCGTCGTTTGTGGAGATGCCAGGGCTCTCGGGAATTATGGTCGAGGATGCATATGAGCACATGCCCAGCTCGAAATATCACGGTGCGTTTGAGCAGGCAATCTCGGCTATCCAACGATCCCGAGGAATTGGAATTGCCAACTCTGGTGTGGACGAGGCACAGAGTGTGTAACGTTGTCGTTATTAGCTAACAGGGGCTACTTTATGTATTCAGTTAAAGCTACTGAAATCGGTTCGTCGGTCCGCGCTCTCATGGAAGAGAAAATGATTGTTCTGTTTGGGCCCACCGCCCCAACTGAACTTAGAGATATCTGTGTGGTTCACGACGGGAAGCCTACCACCGACGAGGTCGTGCACAATGGCGGAACGATTTCCTTCAATAACCAAACTTACACAATCGTGGAAGTTGGGGATGTCGCTAACGAGAATTTTGTGACGTTGGGACACTTGACCGTGAACTTCTCCAAGGAGCCAGGAGTTCTGCCGGGATCGATTAGGGTCGATACCGAAGAGGTTCCAGATATCAACGTGGGTGACACAATCGCTATCCAGTAACCATGCTTATCCGAATCTTTGAAGGGGGGTAATAGTGAAGCGCGAAGATCTAGAGCTGCCGCTGTTTACTGTAAGCCCAAAGACCTACTTTACGGGCGAAGATGCGGTTGCCGCTGCAAGGACCACTGACTTGGTAGCAGCTGGAAGACGGCACACAATTTTTTATTCTGCTCCAATGCCCGAGCTTTTCCAGATTGCCCAGAGCGTTTGCAATGTGGTTGTGACTGCGCAGCATGCAGACCTTATTGGCGACGGAAAGGGCATGGGCCTTGCTCCGCTTGAATCATTGAAAAGCATTGGAGTTGAGGCAATCTTTTTGAATCACACTGCTCATCCGCTCTGCGTGAATAGGCTTGCCGCAACTATAGATCGAGCCAAAGAGCTCGAGATTCTCACCATTGTTGCCGCGGATAGCATCACAGAGTCGAAGGCAGTTGCCGCTATGGACCCCGATGTCATTCTTTGCGAGCCCAGCTCTCTGGTTGGCACCGGGATAACCAGCAGCGACGATTATATCGACCAAACCATCTCTGCAGTTCGCTCCATAAACAAGGAAATCGTAATCATGGAGGGAGCAGGGATTAGGACTGGCAATGATGTGCGCAGGCTCATTCAACGCGGTGCTCAAGGAACGGGTATTTCCAGTGCCCTGAAGCTGGCAATAGACCAAAGGGAGCTTTTGACTGAGCTCTTTGATGCCCTTGATTGATTAGTGGGTAATTCTCATCAAAAATGATTGAGCCGGGACTGTCGGGTAATGACAGCCCCGGCTCTGTTGGTGAGGTAGGGGGATCAAAAAAGCAGCCTAGAGCCTGCCAGCTGACCTTCTCTGGGAGATGGTGCCCACGTAAAAACGGTTAGAGCGTAGCCAGACCCGTGCATACTCGATGGGCTTATCGTTATCAAGGAAGACTGTCTGAATTTGCTGAAGCATCGGCTGGCCAAGGCTTACCTTGAGCGATTTGGCTCTTTTCTCGTCGGCGCCGATTGCAAAGAAGCTCGTATCGGAATAGGCGACCTTGTGCCCGCTGAGCCTCTCGATGGTCTCGAAGAGGCTGACTTTCTCAAAGTCCTCGGAACCAATGTTTGGAACCAATGCGCAGTTGATGTTATTCTCGATGTACATTATCGGCTCACCGGACACAGAACGTATTCGCTCCATGTGCATGTAAGGAGAGCCAATGGGAATTTCGAGCTTGGAGGCAAGCTCCTCATCAGCCTTCAGCGTTTCCGAGACCAAGATTGTGGTCACAAATGAAATCCCCTGCTCTCGGAGGGACTCGGAAAAAGAAATCAGTCCCTCGTTAAGTGGGAAGGAAATGTCATGGGGCTTAACGTAGGTACCTTTTCCTTGAATCTGCTCGAGTACTCCAGCATCGACAAGCTCAGATACGGCCTTTTTGATACTTCCCCGACTTACACCAAGTGATGATGCAAGTTCGAGTTCAGATGGTATTCTGTCCGATTCGCGCCACTTGCCCGAACTAATATTCTCGGTGAGAATATTGACAACCTGCTTGTAGATAGGAGTGGCACAATCCTTATTAATCATGGGAGACATGTAGATACCTTTTACGAATATTGTTGCTGGATTCAGTATACTGCCATGCTTGAAAATCATCGGCGAAAAGATTGTCTCGCTCAAGAGATCTTCTTCGGGATAGTTCTGGTGTCGTTAATCTTCCGTTAACCGCGAGTAATCCACATTGTACGTCCGCCAGGTCCCGAGCGAATGGGCCCATCCTTCGTGACACGTCGTTGCCGTCTGTGGCGTTAGCTCTTGCAAGGTGTACAAATATGGACAATAGTTCTTCTTGTCTAGTTGATGTACCTGGGAGATAAAAATGTTCGATGAGATTTTGTCAGATAAGCCTTACTTCTATCCAAGTGCAAGTTCGTTAAAAGCAATAAAGGACCTGATAAAGACTATCGAAAAATCGATAGAAGACAGCAACGCGACCTCCTGTACCGGAGTAATGGCGGCTCGATTCGAGGCGGCACGCACTGACATTGCCTCAGGCGGTGGTCCGAGCTATGCCAAATTTGTCTCCGAGGAGCCAGCTGTCGACTATCTTACCGAGAGGGTTCCCGCGATCATCGTGTGCCTGGCGCTTGTTATTGGCGGTGCGATAGCTGGATTTCTCTGGCAGGCAATTCTTATCGCGGCACTCCTCTTTGCAGGAATTCACTTTACGACAGGAGTAGACGGTGAGCACATGGTCTCGGAAGGCAACCGTCTACTTAATGAGCTTAACGACTCTATCTCCTCGATTGATAAGACCCTTGAATCGCGTAAGACCAAAGGCGCTCGCAGGGACTATCTGAAGACGCTGCGTTCGATGGCGGCCGGAGCAAGAAGTGAACTTGCGTCTGATCTTGAAACTCGCGCTCGACAGTGAGCTCTCTCTAGACTGGAAACGTTGCAATAGGAAGGATGGTGCACCTTGCCGCTTGAGAAGAACTCCAGTACGCCTTTGCATGTCCAGGTTGCCGACTTCATTCGTGAGAAAATATATATGCGGGAATGGGAGCCAAACAGTAAAATTCCGACAGAGTTTGAACTCTGCGATATGCTTGGTGTTAGTCGAGGGTGCCTTAAGAACGGAATAAAGATCCTGGTAGATGAAGGTCTCCTTGTTCAGTATCGTGGTCGTGGGACCTTCGTTACAGATCGAAAAATGATATCGCACCCCACGGGAAACACCCTCCTCTCATTTGCGGAGTCGCTCAAGTCCCAGGGAATCAGCTTTCAAACCAAAGAAATAAGCGGTGGGATTATCCCCGCCGATGCTTTCTTGGCAGGAAAGCTCTATATCAAAGAGGGAGATCCCGTCTTCTTCCTGCGGCGAATACGATATGTCGAAGGTAAGCCAATTATGTATATCGAGAATCGCATCAGGGCAAATGCGGTACCGGGAATTGAGAAGGTTGACTTCTCCAAAGAGACGTTGTTTCAAACGTTAGAAAAGCTTTCTGGCAAGAAGATAGGTTTCTCTAACGCTCGCTATTCAGCTGAGGTTGCCGGAGAGACCAAGGGCAAGGCTCTTGGGGTTAGCGCAGACTCGCCCGTCCTTCACCTCGAGCAGCACATTTTCTATGCAGATGATACACCGGCGGAGTGGGGCAACGTATGGCTTCAAGCCTATCGCTATGTGGTGGGGACAATTCTTCCTAGGGCCTGATTCCCGTTGGGGGCAAAATACCGACCGCTTGTAGAAGATGCAATTAGAAATTTGAGCGATTGTGACGGGTTCTTTGTCCATTGGGAGAGGATAACTTTTCTCTCTTATCGCATGGCGCGGAACACGTCTCGGTTCATGTAGGGTTCCATTTCCGCAGGTATTTGAAGCAATTTTATAATTGCATAGTGACAAGTTATGTATTGTCAAGTCTAAATTTGCCGATATTTGTATATCTTCACTATACTTGCACAAATTTGTCTAGCTTTGTATATATATTCGCGAGTAAGGCCATAAGTAATTTCCAAAAGGAGGAAATACATGCCGCTCGTGAATATGAATGATCTTTTCAAGATCGCAAAGAAGAACAAGCTTATGGTTCCCGCTTACAACTCCACTGACGTCCAGATGACCCTGGCAATCATGGATGCTTTCCAGCGTGCGGGAATGCCTGGAATCGTTCAGGTTGCACCGACGAATGTAAAGCTCACTGGCTATGAGTACATTGCCGAGACAACGAAGATGGCCGCTGAGCATTACGTGACACCGTTTGCGCTCCACCTTGACCACGGCAAGACACTCGACGATGTGCGCCAAGCTGTAGAGGCGGGTTTCACCTCGGTGATGATTGACGGTGCTGCGCTGCCTTTCGAGGAGAATATCCGCTTCTCTCGTGAAGCAGTCGACTTTGCGCACTGCTACGGTGTGCCTGTTGAGGCCGAGCTTGGTGCACTCAAGGGCAAGGAAGATGATCACGTCAGTGAAGCTGATTGTCACACTGACCCTGCTCAGGTTGAGGAGTTCTGCGATCGAACCGGTTGCGACTCGCTTGCCGTCTCTATTGGAAATGTCCATGGTCTCCAGGAGAAGCCGAAGATCGACCTCAATGTTCTGGCAGAGATTTCCAAGGTCGCTCCTGTGCCGCTCGTCCTTCATGGCGGTTCGGGGATTCCGTTTGAGACAATCCGCGCCATGCGCCAGTACGGAATGATGAAGATTAACATCGCCAGCGATCTTCGCCAGGCATACATTCGTGCTGTTGCGAGGCGTTACGAGGAGAACCATGGGGAGGCGAATCTCGTCTCCGTTCTGATGGATGCGCGTAACGCCGTCTCTGAGATGGCGTATGACCTCGCAATTGAGATTAACAAAGACGTACTTATCGGAAAATTCGCAGAGCAGGTTGCCTAGCTGGTGCCGGCTCGGGCGCATATGAGGATGGCGAGGGGAGGTTGTAATGGACGTTTCTGTCGAACCAGGGGCAATCCAGGCAAATCTGACTGCAACGAGTCAAGACGAGCTGTTTTCCAAGATGGCTCAGCTACTTGTGCTTGCGGGAAAAGTTCACGATGATTTTGCGCAGCATGTTATGGATCGCGAGAAGGCATTCCCGACGGGGCTTCCCTTTGAAAACTTTGGCGTTGCGATTCCGCATACGGACCCTGAACACGTTATTAAGCCGGCAGTTGCTGTTGCGACACTTGCGGAACCAGTGGAGTTTAGGGTTATGGGAGACCCCGACCAAACAGTTTTGGTGACGCTCGTTTTTATGCTTGCCCTTAATGATGGACATGCTCACCTCGAGTTCCTCCAAAAGGTCATCAAGCTTGCCCAGGACGCTGACAGTGTTGAGAAGATGTTCTCTGCACGTGACGATCGGTCTTTGTTTGAGTTAGTCAAGAGGTTCTTGACGTAATCATTTGGTCTGCAGGCAATCTTGGGTCTATCCAAGGGCAGGAGAGGATTGGAAATGGCAAAAAAAAGGATTCTATTCGTATGCGCAACAGGAATTGCGACTTCAACTGTGGTTGAGGAAAAGGTCTGCGATTATCTGCGTGAGCAAGGGATCGAGTTTGAGGCAGATCAGCGAAATGTCGGAAGCGTCCCGAGCATTGGCAACGACTTTGATCTTATTGTTGCCTCGACGCAAGTCCCGTATGACATTGATACGCCAGTTATTAGCGGGCTTCCGTTCCTGACTGGCATTGGCGCTGACGAGACGCTCAAGAAAATCAAGGATGTGTTGACAAAATAGTCGATCTCTGATGCCTCAGGGTAATGCGCTTCATTGCCAAGACTTCGAATCCATTTAACAGGAATGGAGATGTTCCATGGATAGCGTGTATCAGGGTCTATATGACTTTGTTCAGTACTTTCTTGGGTTGGGCGCTATTGTTATGCTCCCAATCGTGATTTTTATCCTTGCCCTCTGCTTTAGGATTAAACCTTCAAAGGCATTCAGGTCAGCGCTTGTGGTAGGCATTGGCTTCGTGGGTGTCTTTACCATCTTTAACCTCATGGGTGCGCAGGTTGGTCCTGCTGCACAGGCTATTGTTCAGCGGACGGGGCTTGATCTCCCTGATGTGGATCTTGGATGGGCACCTCTATCCGCAATTACCTGGGGAACCGTGATTGCTCCTTTTGCCATCGTGCTCACTCTTGTGATTAACCTTGTGATGCTGGCGTTTAAGTGGACTAAGACGGTTGATATCGATATTTGGAACTACTGGCACTTCGCGTTTGCTGGCGCTCTTGTATACGTTGCGACAGGCAACTTCTTCCTCGGACTGCTTGGATCTGCAATCGCTGCAATCGTAATCATCAAGATTGCTGACTGGTGCGCGCCCCTCACGCAGAAGTATTGCGGCCTGCCTGGCATCTCCCTTCCCACTCTTTCTAGTGCTGTGTTCTTCCCGATTGGTCTGCTGGGCAACTGGATTCTCGACAAGATTCCGGGGATTAACAAGCTGCAGGCAGACCCTGTCCACATTCAGAAGCGGTTCGGTATCTTTGGTGAGCCCATGATGGTTGGCTTCATGCTTGGCATTCTGCTTGGCATTCTTGCCGGCTATGATTTCAAGGGCGTTCTTTCGCTTGCAATTTATCTTGCGGCGGTCATGTACATCCTCCCGCGTATGGTGCGAATTCTCATGGATGGTCTTATCCCCGTCTCCGATGGTGTGAAGGATTTCATGGCCAAGAGGTTCCCCGACCGCAAGGACTTCTACATTGGTCTCGATATTGCGGTTGCAATCGGCAACCCCGCGATTATCGCAACTGGCCTTCTCCTTACCCCAATTGCAATCCTGCTTGCCTTCATTGTCCCCGGCAATCAGACCCTTCCTGTTGCCGACCTGTCCAACCTTGCGGTGTTCTGCTCGATGATTGTTGTTGCTTGCAACCAGAACATTGTCCGCGCGGTCATCATCGCCATTCCTTGCCTTATTGGCGACCTTCTGATTTGCTCGGCCGCATCGCCCCTCATTACTCAGCTTGCCACTACCGTTGGTTACGATATGTCAGCTGCCGGCGGCGCTAACATCACTGCGTTCCTTGATGGCGGCAACCCGTTCCGTTATCTCATCTACCAGGTATTCTCTGGTAACATCACGGCGATTATCATCGCTATTGTCGTTGCTGGGCTTGTGTTCCTTACCTACAAGCTCACGTATGATCAGACTCACCCGCAGGCTGAGACTCAGGAATAGGTTCACTTTACGTGGAAGGCGGGGGATACTTTCAGTGTTCCTCGCCTTCCTCTGGCAGGCATACCTACAAGTAGAAAGTGAGGTGACGAGGATTGCCATTCGCGATTGGCATCGACGTTGGGACTACTAACACGAAAGTAGCGCTCTTCGAACTTCCCTCGTGCGACCCCATTCATATCGAAAGGATGCCAAGCCCGAGAATTGCAGCAGGAGATAACACTGACTACGACATTCGGACGCTCGTGCGTGGAATTTTGGACATGCTTTCCTCCTGTGTCTCGGCAGCTGGGAAGTGCTCCGGGGAGATTGGGTTCATCTCTGTTGCCAGTGTGGGCGAGTCAGGAGTGTTGGTGCACTCGGATGGAAGCTATTCTGACAAGTCTATCTTCTGGTATGACAACCGTGGTGAGTCATATGCTCAGGAAGCGATATCCTCTGGATATTCGACTACTCTCTATCAAATTACGGGGATTCCTACTCACTCGAACTCAGCATTGTTCAAGATTCTCTGGATGCGCGAGCATGGTGCCAACCTGCAGGGGTCCACGTGGCTTACGATGGCTGACTTTGTTGCGTGGGTCCTCTCTGGTCAGCTTGCCCAAGATCGTACCCTTGCATCGAGGACCTCTGCATACGATGTTGTAAATGACCGTATGTCCGATGAAATACTTGATCACTACGGTCTTCCTCGGAAGCTGTTTGCACCGTTAATGGAGAGCGGGTCTCCTCGCGGTCATGTTCTGAGCGAGGTTAGTCGGAAGACTGGCCTTCCAAAGACATGCACAGTCTGTGTTTCCGGTCACGATCACATGTCTGGTGCCACTGCGTGCAACCTTCAGGTTGGCAATGAGGCCCTGAACTCGACTGGCACGTCGGAGGGACTACTTCTCCTTAGTGCCAAACCAACGCTCACTGAATCTTCGATGAAGCGGCAGATTACCAATGGACGTTACGTTGACGCATCTCTTTTCACGGCGTATGCCTCTGTGCCGTCTGCGGGGCTTTCGTTTGAGTGGTCGCTAAAGACGCTTGGGTATGTGCCGGACGACTATTACAGGGAAAGTCTGCCCAAACTCTACAAGTCATACCTTGACGGAAAGTTCGACGATTCTCGGGTATTGTTTGTCCCGCACTTGAGGGGTAGTGGCCCTCCGTATAGAGACGCAGACTCCCGTGCACTTACCTATGGCATGAGGGATACGACAAGCCGAGATGAGCTTGTTTTCGCAACACACTTGGGTACAACAATGGAGTTTGCAAGGCTCTGCGAGTGCATGACTGACGGTAAGGGACTGGGTAAGGACGTGCGCGTAAAGGTCATAGGCCCTGCTGCTAGAAATCCTCTCTGGATGCAGCTTAAGGCCGACCTGCTCGGCGTCACATTTGTTGCGTGTGATGTGGTGGAGGCGGTGGCGCGCGGAGCTGTGATAGTCGCTGCGCGAAAGAATGGGATGGATGTCGATTCACAGTTCTCCATGACCGAATATCAGCCGAATTTTGATCACCACGGCATCCTTGATGCTGAGTTCCGCAGCTCCTATATCCCACTTTGTGATCTCATTACAAAGTTTGAACGGCATCAAGCAAATTAGTTTTTGCCTCGGTCAGGTGAATTATGGCCGGGGCGATTTTTGTGTGACTGGTGACAGCGGGTCTCCCGCACCTTCGCCGGCACGCGGTAGGGGAGGGCCGCTCGCATCGCAACGTCCCCAGCGCCTCTCGCCCACGCCAGCCCCCGCATTGCATGTGACGAGAGAAGCATCCGCCCCGCCTCAACTCCGCTGCGCCTTCGAATGTGGGAGTGCGTGAAGTCAAGAAAGCGAGGCGTCGGAAGATGATCTATTACTTCTCCGCGACGGGAAACAGCAAGTACGTGGCCGAGAGGATCACCGGGGCCTTGGGTGACTAGGCGCGGAGTATCCAGGGGTGTGACGGGCATCTTTCTCGGCCGGACGTTATCGGCTTCGTCACGCCAATCTACGCCTGGGGCCTTCCCGAGATAGTGAAGTGGTTCTTCTCGGCGCTTGTGGCGGAGCAGCCCGGGTACGCCTTCTTCGTCGTCACCTACGGCACCAATCCGGGTTCACGGGCGAGCAGGTGAGGAAGCTGTTGGGCGAACGGGGCCTCTCCCTGGACGCGCTCTTCAGCGTGAGGATGCCGGATAACTGGACGCCCACCTTCGACCTCTCAGACCCGGACAAGGTCGCCGAGACCAACCGTAAGGCAGACAAGGAGGTCTCCGAGGTCATCGGGCGGATCGAGCGGCGCGAGCACGGCAACTTCACGAGGCGCGCCATGCCCTGCTTCACGTCGCGAGTTGTCCTTCCCGAGTACGAGAAGATGCGCAAGACGTCCCACTTCATGCTGGACGACACCTGCATTGGCTGCGGGCTCTGTGCGAGGAAGTGCCCCGACAAGGCCTCGAGATGGGGGGCGGGCGGCCCGTCTAGGTGAAGGAGCGCTGCATCATGTGCCTGGGCTGCCTGCACCGCTGCCCCAAGTTCGCCATCCAATACGACGACAGGACCCGCGTGCACGGCCAGTACCGGCACCCGGGAACGAGGGTGTGATTCGGGGTGCTTTACCGCGCGGGGATGAGCTCAGGAAGTACGCCGGCGCGCGGTAGGGGGTTGTCTATTGTTCTGCACGCCCTCCGCTAGAATATGATGTACCAGCACTGCATTTAGCATCTGGGAGTCCTATGTTCCGGCAGCTGCAACTGCCGAGCCTTTAGCCGGACGCCCTAATACCAGTCGTACTCGTGCGAGGTGGCGCCATGACGCTCAAGAACAAGCTCAACATCACCGATGAGGTAAAGCTCGCCCATGAGGAGGAGCGCATGTCGAAGCTGGCCGCTCTCGCCCTCTACCGCGATGGGACGCTGGACACACTTGTTCCGGGTACCTTCTCCGCGCTCAAGACCATCCACGTGGCCCTTTTTGGTGATATCTACGACTTTGCGGGCAGGATTCGCACGGTGAACCTAGCGAAGGGCAACTTCCGATTTGCCTCTGCAATCTATCTTGAGTCTGCTATCAGGTCAATCGAGACTATGCCGCAAGAAAACTTTGACCAGATTGTCGAGAAGTACGTCGAGATGAACATTGCCCATCCCTTCCGCGAGGGCAACGGGCGCTCGGGGCGCATATGGCTTGACCACATGTTCCGCCGCGAGCTTGACCGCACGGTCGACTGGAGTCGCATTGGGCGTGAAGACTATCTGCTCGCAATGGAGCGCAGTCCCGTGCGCGACCTCGAGATCAAGGCGCTTCTCGGGCAGGCGCTCTCGGACGACTTGCGCAGCGTCGCGCTTCTCGCCCGCAGTGTCGACGCCTCGTACGCCTACGAGGGCTATGACGCTTACCGGGCCGAGGACCTGGGCTCCGACGGGGCCTCGGGAGCCGTGCGGTGAGGTTGGGGTTCTCGTGCCACCTTGTGTGCCGCGCACGTACTTGGTCCGCGGAGAATAGCTCCTTTTCTTAAATGGGCTCTGCATTTGCCCAGTTGGCGGGAAGTCGAGTTAAGAAAAGGAACTAAACTCCGCGACGCGGGCGGCGCCGGCGGGCGGACGGCCTTCTCGCTTGGGGCTGTCTGGCATCTTTCCAGTACAACGAACCTGGTGCTATAGCTTCCCGCGTCCGTCCTGCGTTTCAGGTGCCTTTATTAATGTCGTGTGGGCGATAAATAATACAGCCAGTTGGGTTCTTCGTCATCTAGCGGTGAGGAGGGCGCGGGGTATGGGCTGCTTCTTCGAGTGGCGTTGCAAAGACTGCGGTGCTGGTGAGAGCTTCTTTTGTGGCGGGGGTTTCTCGGACTTCAATCCAGCGGATGCGGTAGAGCAATCCAAGCGCGGTGACTTTGGGCCAGCTCTTAAGGCTCTACTTGGAAACGACATCCCTAGGGGATGGTCGGTTCTGCGAGAGAATTCTTACTACGAGTGTCCCTTCTGCGGAGGGGTGGTTTTGGGTACCTCATTGCAGATCGAGGACGGAAGCAATGGGTGGCTTGAGTATCATGCCATCCCCGACAAATGCCCCTCGTGCGGAGAATCGCTGCAGGCTGGAGAGTGCATGCCTCCCATGAGCGAGGGAGAGCTATCCGCCCGTTGCGAAGGCTTTGCTTCTGCGGAGTGTCCCAAGTGCGGCAGCAAGAATGTCTCGACCTCTTACGGATCCTGGGATTGAGGAGGGCGGTTGGTATGGCAGAGGATGACGCGCGTGATGGCGAGACTTGGTACCAGTTTGGCTTCCAGCCCGAGCGTAAGGAGTACCTGGCGTTACAGGTTGAGAGACCCACGGAGGTTGGTCCGGCAGACAGGCGGACGCTGCTCGAGGGGTTCGACTTTCTCGTGTTGGTCTCTCACTCGTTTTTCCGTATTGGTGAACTCCCGGTCGTCGTGATCTGGAGACGGAACGGGGCCGTGGACGTGATTGTCCGAAGCGCTGATTGCACGGTTGACCAGCGCCGGACTCTTAAGGGTGCGGACGCCGAGAAGCTCTTGTCCGCGGTGCTGGCAACCCATGCGGACACCTGGACGGAGCCGTTTGAGCCCAAGGAGCTCGTGCTTGATGGCTACAGCTGGGATATGACGGTGTGTGCGGGGAGTCGGTACTTCGATTGCTGTGGGGACAACGCTGTTCCGCGCGAGATGGCCGAGCTCCTGCGTGCCGTCGCGGATGCGGGGCTGCCGCTTACGTGGGATGGGGAAGAGATTGCGTTTGCGCACGGTAACGGGAAGGGAGACCACGAATGACGAGTTCAGGTGGCAATACGAGCAAGGGAATTGAGGTCGTTGCGTCGGACGTGCAGGCGGTTCGTGGGTCTGCTGCGTGGTGCGCCACCATACAGGTCTGCTGGGACAACATGCTGGAAACGCTTTGCGACGGTGGTCCGCTGAACCCGCTTGGAGGCGCAAACGAGCTGGTCAGGGCGCTCAATATCAGCGAGCTTGGGAGGGATGCGCTGCCCGGAGACCACTTCTATGCGTATTCCGGACCAAAGAGCAACCGGGCAAGAAGAGAGATAGAAACCGAGGTCAGGCGCCGCTTTGGCCAATCGAGCGAGGTTCTCGACCAGCTCGACTGGTCGGAGCCTTCTCCGGGCATGACCTCGCTCCTCTTCTATTGCATGCTGTACCGCAAGTTCTCGTTCCTTGTGCCGTTTGGAGTCAGCGAAGAAGAGCCCTGGGGAGACGGGGACGTATGCGCGTCACCTATTTTGAGGCGTACGACCCGGACCAGCGCCTTAGCCGCAAGATGCGGCAGCAGGTGAAGCCCCTTTACTACGAGGACGGGCAGCATCACGCGGTGAGTCTACAGACCAAGGAGGGTGACAGCGTCGTGCTTGTTCGTTCGCCGAGGGGAGGGTCCTTCTCGGAGATGTGGGCAAACACGCTTGAACAGGCAAAACGCGCCGGCAGCACCCAGATTCGTCCCCTCGACGACCATGATTCCTTCATGTGCCCCAATCTTTCTTTGAAGCTGTCGAAGGAGTTTCGCGAGCTTGAGGGGCTGAAGTTTCTCGATGTCAAAGAGCAGGAGTGCATCATTGACCAGGTGCTCCAGACCATTAGATTGAGCCTCGACAACGAGGGTGGCGAGGTCAAAAGCGAGGCTGCGATCTCTGCTTGCGGCGGTGCGCTGCCGGACTTCTCGCGCATCAGGAACTTCGACTACGACGGCAGGTTCGCGCTCTTTCTGGTGGGCGGGGAGGTTCGCATTGACTCGCATCCGTACCTCGCGCTTCTCGTCGACGATATTCGGCTGTTCCAGTAGCACCGAGGGCACAGCGGGCTGCGAGCCCGTTGTGCCCCGCGTTGTGCCCCCATGCCCGATGCTCTCGCGGAGAATAGCTCCTTTTCTTAAGGTTGGTTACGCCCAACTGGGCAAACACGACTGCCTTTTAAGAAAGAGAGCTATTCTCCGCGGGGGCATTGCGTGTGGGTCGACGGGCTGCCATGATGGCGAAGATTTCTCGCGCGGGATGACCGAGGGAGTGGGGCTTCGGGCCCGTTTTGCACCATCACCCGTTCCCCGCGCCATCCTGTGCACCAAAAACCGCACTTCTCAGTACTTTTTAGCGAATCGCCAAGTACGAAGATGCTTGCCAACCACGGAGCAGCAGGTAAGGGAATGTCACCAGCAAGGCGATACTAAGCGGAACTCAAAAAAGTACTGAATAGTACCGATTTGGTGCAACAGCCCTTTGGGACGCGGGCGCGCGAGTCGTATTGTGTTGCGGTTGCAACGAAATCCGTCGCGTGACGCGTGCGCCCGCGCGCTAAAATCCCCTCAAGCAACAAGCGGATGGGATTCCGGCGGCCCTCGGCCGAGCATGTGGCACCCCCCATCGCCTTGGCAACGTCCCGGCAGCACGCCGGGCGTTGGCTGGGCGCATGGGCGCCCAGTTGGTCTCTTTGGACGGGAGGAACTGGAATGGGAACGCTGTTTGTAAAGAATGCTGACACCATTGTTACCTGCGACGATGCGGACCACGTGTTCACCCAGGCGGATCTTCTCGCAACAGACGGCGTCATCACCTACGTTGGTCCCACCGGCGCGAACGCCGCTGCGGCGCCGTCCGCCGCCGACGAGGTCATCGACGCGCGCGGCAAGGTCGTCTACCCCGGCCTCGTGAACACGCACCACCACTTCTACCAGATCTTCACCCGCAACTACCCCGAGGTTCAGAACCTCGAGCTGTTCCCCTGGCTCACCACGCTCTACGAGTACTGGAAGAACATCGACCCCGAGGTCATGCGCTACGCCACGTACTCCGCCCTCGGCGAGCTGGTGAAGGGCGGCTGCACCACCTGCTTCGACCACCACTACGTGTTCCCCAACGGGGTGGACGGCCTCATGGAGGCGGAGTTCGACGCGGCATCGCAAATTGGCGCGCGCATGATTGTCTCGCGCGGGTCGATGTCGCTCAGCAAGAAAGACGGCTGCTTGCCGCCCGATTCCGTGGTCCAGAGCGTGGACGCCATTCTTTCCGACTCTCAGCGCGCGGTCGAGAAGTTCCACGATCCGGCGCCGTTCTCGATGCAGCAGGTGGTGCTGGCGCCGTGCTCACCGTTCTCCGTCACCAAGGATTTGCTGGTAGAGTCCGCCACACTGGGGCGCTCGCTGGGCGTGCGCCTGCACACTCACCTGTGCGAGACCCTAGATGAGGAGCGCTTTACCATCGAGGCCACGGGCATGCTCCCGCTGGCGTACATGGAGTCCGTTGGCTGGGTGGGCCCCGACGTGTGGTTTGCGCACGGCATCCACTTTAACGATGACGAGCTGCGCGTTCTTGCGCAGACGGGTACGGGCGTGGCGCACTGCCCCATATCAAATATGAAGCTGTCCTCGGGCGTTGCGCGCGTGAGCGACATGCTCAAGCTGGGGATTCCCGTGGGTCTGGGGGTCGACGGCTCGGCAAGCAACGACGGCTCCAGCCTGCTGGAGGAGATGCGCGTGGGCTTCCTGCTCCATCGCCTTAACGAGAGCTACAACGCGCCCACCGGCTACGACCTGCTCAAGATCGCCACGCGCGGGGGAGCGAAGGTGCTGGGGCGTCCGGAGATCGGGCAGCTGGCCAGCGGCAAGGCCGCGGACCTCTTCATGATTGATGCCAACCGGCTGGAGCTTACTGGCGCGATGGAGGACCCCAAGGCTGTGCTGGCCGTGGTGGGCTGGCGCGGGCCCGTGGACCGTACCGTTGTTGCCGGCAAGACCATCATGCAGGGCGGACACCTTGTGGGCATCGACGAAGAGCGCGCGGCCGCAGAGGCAGACGCCTGCTGGCGTCGGTTTGTCGAGAAGAACGCGTAGGGTCGCTCCCGTCACTCCCTCGCCGCTAAAACGCCGAGAGGTAGATTGCACGCGCGTCGTCCATGTTCAGCGGCCTAAGCTCGCCGAAGCGCTCGCCCTTGTTCTGGCGCAGGGTCTCCAGCCAGCCGTCTATCTCGGCCGGCTGGAGATTCAGGTCGGCGAGCGTCCGCGGCATGCCCAGGCCAACAAAGAAGCGCTGCAGCTCGTCGATGGCGTAAGTGATGGCATCCTCGGTGGCCTCGTCCGTCTCGTCCACCGGCTCCACGTCAAAGACGCCCTGCGCAAACGCGAGGAAGCGCTCTGGGTTCGAGCGCCAGACGTAGCGCATCCAAGCTGGGAGAATAACGGCCAGGCCAGCGCCGTGCGTGACCTCGGGACGGTGCGCGGAAATCTCGTGCTCAAGGCCGTGGCTCTCCCAGCCGCCGGCGCGCTTCTCCGGCGCGGATGCGCGGCCGCACCCGCAGAGGTCGTTGTGGGCGAGCGTGCCGGACCACATGATCGTTGCACGGGCGTCGTAGTCATCGGGCGTCTTGGCCACGGTGTTCGCTGCGTCGATCACGGCGCGAATGATGTCGCACGCGATGTTGTCCGTCACGGGGACGGGGCCGGCCGCGCTGAAGAAGCGCTCGCAGATGTGGCAGATGATGTCAACCGCGCCGGCCGCCGTCTGGTACTGCGGCAGCGTGAAGGTGACCTCGGGGTCGAGGATCGCCACGCGCGGGCGGAAGACGTCACCGTTGACGCCGCGCTTGAGGTTGAGCGCGTCGTTGCTGATGACGCAGGAGGCCGAGGCCTCGGAGCCCGCGGCGGGAATGGTGAGCACGCACGCAACGGGCAGGCACGCGCCGATGCTTGCCTTCTTCGAGAAGAAGTCCCAAACGTCGCCCTGGTAGGGCGTGCCAAACGCGATTGCCTTGGAGCAGTCGATCACGGAGCCGCCGCCCACTGCCAGGACGAGGTCGACCTTCTCGGCACGCGCGAGCTCGATGCCCCTGCGCACCAGGCCAACCTCGGGGTTGGGACGCACGCCCGGGAGCTCCACGTGGGCGACGCCGGCGGCCTCGAGCGAGGAGGTCACGCGGGCGAGAAGCCCTGTGCGTACCACTGAGCCTCCGCCGTACACCAGGAGGACGCGCTTGGCTCCAAGCGCGGCGACCTCCTCGCCAACCTTGTCGGCATAGCCGCGGCCAAACACAAAGCGCGTGGGGGACTGGAAAATGAAGTCGTTCATGATTCGCCTTCCGCCGGCGGGGTGCGTGCCCCGAATGTTGTTGAGCCAATTATGGACGAGTGACGGCGGTTACTTGGCGGGCTGCGGGCAGGCGCTTCAGAAGGACTTCTCGGCCTTGCGTGTGCAATGGCGTATGCGCAGGGTGCAGTAGTCGATGAGCTGCTGGCATTCCGCGCAGGGTGTGCTGGGGGCGTGATGGTGTCCGCGGCAGTAGAGGACGATCATCTCTGAAACGAGTTTGATTTCGCTCTCGCGCTTCTCGGCTACGTCTACCTGCTGCATCTGTGGTCCTTTCGCTGCGGCGCCGTGAGCTGCGCGTCTGGCTGCCTTCAAAGAGTTATATGCAGCTTACTCTAGACGATGTAACCGTGGATGTCCTGGCCTTCATCAGTTTATATCGCTGAAACTACGGGGGTTCGGGCTTCGCCTGCATAAAAATGCTCTATCGGACGGCGAATTGGGAGACTGTGCATAAAAATGCTCTATCGGACGGTGCTAGTGGCGCTGCGAAATATAACATAGAACTAAGTTTGCATGAATGTGCATGTTGCATCATAAATATTCATATTAATGCAAACATAGTTGTAACATTTATATCAGCTCCTCGAGACCACCGTCCGATAGCGACTTTTTATGCGGAGCTCCCGCATTCTCCGTTCGATAGAGCGTTTTTATGCGCTGAGGACGGTGTGCGGCGGCGGTTTTGGCTGCGGCAGCCAGATATCGGTTGCCGCAGGCCTGCGCTAACTCCTGCTTTCGGGGAAGAACGGGCACCGCTCGCCCAGGCACTGGGCGTTTTGCGGGCGGAACTCGCAGCGGATGTCGTCCTTCTCAAGGCGCACGCCAAAGCGCTCGCGGATGTAGTCGACGGCGGTCTCCAGCGAGATGTACGCGTCGCGCTTGCAGCAGCGCGGCCCGCCTATGCGCGAAAGTGCCTCGAGCGCGCGGGACGTGTAGACCATGTGGCTGCCCCAGGAGTCGTCGGTCGTGAGCGGGCCGGTTGACTCCAGTATTGAGAGTGCAGCTCCCACAGATGCCGTGGCGCCGCACACGCCCCAGCGTCCGCACATGGCACCGGGCATCTGCAGGCCGCGCGACATGAGCTCGTTGAGCGCTGCGGGAAGGTCAACGTTCCCGCCGGCGTTGCGGTATGCGGTGAGCACGGCCGCACCGTCAAGAACGTGGTGCTCGGGCCCGTGCATGCGCACAAAGTCCCTGCGTGCCACGTTGCGGAAGATCTCGTAGGGGCTGGTGCTCTTCTCGGCCAGGCAGGCGTCGATGATCTTTTGTCCGCGTTCCTCAAGTGTGAGCTCGCCCATGTGCCCTCCAAACGTAACGCCGCCAAACGGCACTATGGTACGCCTGCGGCGGCGCAGTGTGCGGATGGGCGGCTGGCACCTACCCAGGTACCTCTCGAGATGGGTAACAATTTCTCAAACGGCCATATTTGGTCGTTTGCGATATCGCAAATGGCCAAAAATGGCTGTTTGCGAATTCGCATTCAGCCAAACTGCGAGCTGCGCCCCAACATCCCAATTGTTGCCGAGGGGTCACTGCTGGGTGTTGCCATGAGCAGGTCCTCCTCGCAGCAGGACGACGCGCAGCGCGTTTCTTGGCCGGTTGGGAAGGTCGACTACCTCGATACGCATCCCATGACCTTCCGGGAGTTCGTCGAAGCGCTCGGCGAGCCCCAGCTTGCCAAGCTTCTCGAGAAGAATTCCCTTGATCTGGCAAGTGCGCTTGGCGAGAAGTACGAGGACCTGCTCAAGCTCTACCTCTACATTGGTGGGATGCCAGAGGCCGTCACCGCTTGGCTACAAGGCCGAGGGCGGCCCTGCTGTAGCCCCCTCGGCGCGGAGGTCGATACACAATCGACACGCAAACGTGTATCGACCTGCGCGGGATACAGCTTCGGACGCGAATGTGTGGCGGGAGGATACACATTCGTCTCTCGAGCGTGTGGCGGCGCCCCGTGGCAACGCCCCGCGGCCGCGCCTTCGCAGCAGTCGCCTACAGGTCGTCCACCAGGGCGGTCGACTTTGCGTACGCGGTCGAGCGCGCCTCAAAGAAGTCCGTCTTCACCATGTTGGCATTGCTGTACTGCGAGACCCAGGCCATGTCTGCCGGTTCCTCGGCAAACTCCGGGTAGAGCTGCCCCATCCCCAGCGAGCTCCAGCGAAGGTTGCCCAGGTAGTGGATGTAGTCGCTCACCTGCTGCCCCGTGAGGCCGGGAATCTCGTTGCCAATCACGTACTGGCCCCACGCGACCTCCTGGCGAACGCCCTCCTCGAGCATCTGCCGCAGGTCGTCGACGGCCTTGGGCGAGAAGAGCTGCGGTTCCTCTCGCTGGAGCTCCAAGATCATGTTGCGGAACAGCCACAGGTGCGTGTTCTCGTCGCGGTTGATGTAGCGGATCTCCTGCGCGCTTCCGGGCATCTTGCCGTTGCGCGCCAGGTTGTAGAAGAACATGAACCCCGAGTAGAAGTACACACCCTCGAGGATGAAGTTCGCCATCATCACGCGCAGGAGGGTCGGCGCGTCCTGGCGTTCCTGGAACTCGTTGTAGAGGTTCCCGATGAACGTGTTTCTCGCCAGCAGGTGCTCGTCGGTCTTCCACTGGTAGAGGATGTCGTTGCGCTGCTCGGGGCTGCAGATGGTGTCAAGCATGTACGAGTAGCTCTGCGAGTGCACGCACTCCTGGAAGGTCTGGATGTGCAGGCACAGGTTGACCTCGTTTGCGGTGATGAACTCGCCGATGCTGGGCAGGTTGGCCGTCTGCAGCGAGTCCAGGAAGACGAGAAACGAGAGGATTTTGTCGTACGCGGTGCGCTCGGCGGGCAGGAGGTTGGGGTAGTCCTTCACGTCCTGCGAGAGGTTAATCTCCTCGGGGATCCAAAAGTTGTTCATGGCCTGGCGATACCAGTCCGTGGTCCAGGAGTACTTCACGTTGTTGAAGTCGTTGAGGTTGGTGGTGTTGCCGCCGATGAGGCGCCGTGCGCGCACGTCGGTGTCGCCGTTGGGGTTGAAGAGCGCCTTGGGCGAGAGGCGCGTGTTGTCTGCTTGCTGCATGGTTGCCTTTCTGATGTGGATGGGGTGCGGCGGGTCGGGGGGTGGCGCAGGCGGGGCCGCTAGCTGGAGCAGCTCTCGCACTCCTCTACCTCGAGCGATTTGCTGCGCACGTAGTAGACGGTCTTGACGCCGTCGCGCCAGGCCTCGAGGTAGAGGTCGAGCACCTGCCGCATGGTGTACTCGTTGGTGATGTAGAGGTTTACCGACTGCGCCTGGTCAATGTGGCGCTGTCGCACGCCCGCGGCGCGCATGCTCCACGTCTGGTCGATCATGTGCGCCGGCTTGTAGTACCACCAGGTCTTGGGCGAGAGCTCGGGTGCCACGCGCGGCAGCATGGAGCCCTTCTTCTCCTCTAGGAAGAACTTGCGCATCACGGGGTCGAGCCCGGCCGTGGTGCCAGCAACGATTGAGGTCGAGCTGGTGGGGGCCACGGCGAGCAGGTACGCGTTGCGCATGCCGTGAGCGGCCACGCGGCTTGCGAGCTCACGCCACGCGGGCGACGTGTAGCCGCGCTTCTCGAAGTATGCTCCTGTCTGCCAGTCCGAGCCCTCGAACTTCTCGTACGCGCCGCGCTCCTCGGCCAGCTGGCAGGAGGCCTCGATGGCGTGGCGGTTGATGCGCTCGAAGACGTCATCGGCAAAGTGCAGGTGCTCCTCGCTCTCCCACATGATGCCGCGCTTGGCCAGCATGTGGTGGTAGCCCGAGACGCCCAGGCCAACCGAGCGGTAGCGCCTGTTGGTGACCTTGGCGTAGGGGAGGGCGTAGAAGTTGAGGTCGATCACGTTGTCCAGGGCACGCACGGCAGTCTGTACGGTGCGAGCAAGGCGAGCGTCGTTCTCGACGGGCAGGCGGCCCAGCGAGAGGCTCGCGAGGTTGCACACCACAAAGTCGCCGGGGCGCGTGGTGGTCACCACTACGGTGTCGCCGTCCTTGGTCACGACCTCCTGCGAGACGCTCTGGATCTCGCTCGTGTTCTGGGCGATCTCTGTGCAGAGATTGGAGCAGTAGATCATGCCGGCGTGCGGGTTGGGGTTAGCGCGGTTCACGGTGTCGCGCATGAACGCGAACGGCGTGCCCGTCTCGACGGCGCTGCGCAGCACCAGGCGCACGACGTCCTTCACCGTGACGGTACGTTTGGGGATGCGCGGGTCGGCGACGCACTCAAGGTAGCGGCGCTCCCACTCCTCGCCAAAGTAGTCCTCCAGCGCGTAGCCCTTCACCGTGAGGATGTCATGGGGGCACATGAGGTGCCAGGGCTGGTCGAGGTCCTGCTCGGCCATGCGCCAGAAGAGGTCTGGGTAGCAGACGGCCGGGAAGACGTCGTGCGCCTTCATGCGGTCGTCGCCGTTGTTGGTGCGTAGTTGCAGGAACTCCGGCAGATCGCGGTGCCAGGCGTCCAGGTAGACGGCCACGGCGCCTGCGCGCACGCCGAGCTGGTCCACAGCCACAGCGGTGTCGTTGATCACGCGGATCCAGCGCACCACGCCGCCGGCAGCGCCCTCGAAACCGCGGATGCTTCCTCCCTTGGCGCGGACTTTTCCGAGGTACATGCCCATGCCACCGCCAAACTTCGAGACCATGGCAAAGTTGTCCACGCTACGGTAGATGCCCTCGAGGCTGTCGGGGACGGTATCGATGAAGCAGCTCGAGAGCTGGTGGTGCGGCTTGCGCGCGTTCGACATGGTGGGCGTGGCCATGGTGACCTCGAGCTGGCTGAGCATGTCGTAGAAGCGGCGCACCCATCCCATGCGCGCCTCGGGCCGCTCGCGCAGGGCGAGGTGCAGCGCAATGCCCATGAACATCTCCTGCGGCGACTCCAGGGGCACGTGGTCGTGGCTGCATATCACGTAGCGCTTGAGCAGCAGGTCAAGGCCCGGGTAGTCAAGCAGCTCGTCGCGCGTGCGGTCGAGCCAGGAGGCGGCCTGGTCGATCTCCTCGCGCGAGTAGTTCTCAAGAATGTAGCTGCCGTAGAGGCCCTGGTCGGTGAGGTAGCGGATTTTGTCGTAGAGGCTGGTCAGTCCGCGGGCCTGCTCCTCCTTGGCAAGGCGGCGCTGGGCGACAAAGGAGAGGAGGCGCCCGGCGATGAGGCCCCAGGCAGGAGCCTCTGGCGTCGTGAGCTCAACGGCGGCACGTACCAGCGCATTTTCTCGCTCATCGACGGACATCGAAGACTTGGCGAAGCCCTGGAACTTGGCTGCGAGCGCAGAGAGGGGGTAGGTGGCGGGGTCGAAGTCGCGCGAGATCTTGGCGAGAACGGCGTCCAAGTCGCGGGCGGCGCCGGATGCGCCGGCGGGCTGGCTGGCGCCGGTGCCTGCGGGCTCGGCGAGCGCCAGCGCGCAGATGGCGCGGCGGGTGGCGCGCAGCTCCGCGCGGCGATGGCGGTAGAGGATGTAGGCCTTCGCCGCATCGTAGTGGCCGGTTTCCATGAGCGTGCGCTCTACCAGGTCCTGGATCTGCTCGACCTCCGTTGCGCCCGTTGCGACGAGGGCTTGCTCCACTCGTGAGAGGAGCGCCTCCAACGCGGACGCGTCGCTGGCAACGGGGTCTGCCGTCTCGGCGAGTGCTTTGCCCATGGCGCGGGCGATTTTCTGTCTGTCGTAGGCCTCGATGCGGCCGTCTCGCTTGGTTACCTGCATGTGATCCCCGATCTGCGGCGCGGGCGCCGCATGTGCGTGAGCTGGGCGACGGGCGGCGCGCTGGGTGCGCACGCGTCTCCATCTTTGGGATGGCTGGTTGGCCAGCCCCACCGTTGGAAATATATGCTATCAGATTAGTGACAATAAATGCCAGTGGTTGTGGTTAGTTTGTTCGACAACACAATATGCAGTGGTTAGTGGATGAACGAATGGGATTGATGAATGTCGGTGTTCTTTTGCATGTACAAAAATGCCTTATCGAACGGGATGCGGCAGTTTACTGCATAAAAATGCTCTATCGGACGGTGCCTTCCGGCATCATACATCAATAAAGAAACTTTACTTGCATAACTAGGCATACTTTGCAATAAATATACAATAAAATGCAATATAAAATTTAAAGTTTGATAGTAACTACAAGATAGCACCGCCCGATAAAGCATTTTTATGCAGCGAGGTCGAAAAACCCGTCCGATAGGACCTTTTTATGCGTCAGCCCGGTATCCCGCTTCAACGTAGTCTTTGTGTTTCGCGGAAACCACGCGCTGGATCCCTATTTTCTGTATGCGAACACTGCGGTGCGTACGCCAGCAGGAGCCAAATCTAGGAGATGCGCGATTCGGCCAGGATGGCTATTTCACGAAAAACGGCGCCCAGAACTAGCCTGGGCGCCGCCATATTGCAAGTAAGGTGTCTGCGGTTAGGCGCGTGGAGCTGCGGCGAGCTGCGTGCCGACCTTCTCGTCATCGCCGGTCTCGAGGGCGGCAAGCGAGCGATAGAGCCACGAGGTGGCGTCCTGCGAGAGGGTCTCGGCGTTTGCGCTGGCAGCAAAGCCGAGCAGCGCGTCGAGAAGCTGCTTGCCGGTAGGGGAGAGGGCCGCGACGTCCGTTCCGACGTGGGCGGGCACTCCGCGGTGACCGGAGACATGCTCGACAAAACCGCGCACCTGCGCGACGTGCTGCGGGAGGTCCGCCTCGGGCTCAGCGGAGCCGGCGGCGTTCAGCGCGTCGAGGACCACCTGCGCGGGAGTTCCACAGGGAACAAAGCCAGGCGCGTCGTCCATGGCGGCGGTGATGGTTGCGCCTAGGGCAACGGTGGCCCCAGCAAGCTCGTTCTGGATTTCGTTCATGTGCTGCTCCTTTGATCTTGCGGTTCGATGTTTTATCTTGTGACGCGCGGAAAACCCGCGACGCCTATGCCTTGAAGTGGTCTCGCGCGAACCCCATGCGCTGGACCACCTCCATGGTGCCAACGTAAGAACCCTCGCGGTCGCGTACGGCCATGTAGCGCACCAGCACGGGCTCGCCCTCCTTCTCCATCCAGATGTCGACGGAGTCCTGCTCACCGCTCTTGAGCGTGGCGATCACATGGCGCACCATTTCCTGGATCTTGGGTGGGTGGCAGCTCCAGACCTCACGGTCCAGCGCCGAGGACGGGCGCTTGAAGAGCTTCTTCTCGCCGTCGTCGTTCCAGTAGCGGTTGATGTCGGTGTCGTCGACGAAGGTGATCTCCAGCGGGATGGTGTTGAGCATTGCGTCGAGCTGGGCGGGGGTCAGGCGGCCGGTGGGCAGCTGCACCGCGCCCGCGGCGTCAGCCTGGTTGTCCGTGCCCTTCTCGGCTGCCGCCGCGCGCTGCTGGCAGTACTCCTCGCCGGCGCCCCAGGTGCCGGCATCGTCAATGAGGCACAGGTCATAGCCCTTGAGGTCGGCGTACATCTGGAGCCACTCGTCACCCGAGAAGTTCTGGGCGCACAGGGGCAGCAGGATGTTTGCCTCCTTGTAGACCATCTCGTCGGCGCGGGTGAGGACCTTCTCGGCGCGCTCGAGCCAAGCCGCGTCCTGCTCCTTTGCGCCGAGAAGCGCGCGCAGCTCGGCGCGAATCTCGTCGTCGACGCCCCACATGACGTCGGAGGGACCGGAGTAGCCGTGGCGGACCTTGAGGACGGGGTAGAGGAGGTCCCCCTTCTTGGCGTAGTGGACGCCCAGCTGGGAGAGGGTGTGCAGCTCGTCCATGGCGTCGGGGGTGCCCAGCGCGGCGCGCGTGCGGGCGATCTGCTCGGAGATGGCCTGGTTCTCGAGGGAGAACACGTGCATGGGATGGCCGGGGAGGTTGGTGAGGAACCTTGTGTTGAGGTCCCCCGCGCCCTGCGTGAGCGAGCCCATGACCGCCTCCTCGGCGTTGGCGATCTTCTCCTCGCGGGTGGCGCCGTGGAATAGCGCGGAGTGGACGTCGCAGAGGCGCTGGACGTCGTCGATTTTTGCGCCGCCCTCAATGAGGCCCTGCTCGGCGCGGGCAATCTCGCCGGCGTCCACGTCGCTGAAGTTCGCGACAAAGTCGGCGCGGACGTCCTCGAGCGATTCGCCGGACGAGAGGCGCGCTATGTAGCTCTCGAGGAGCTTTGCGCGGCCGGCCTCGTCGAGGCCCTCGACCTTGGTGCCGAGAGGTGCGTCTACCTGCTGGTTGCTGGTGGCGTCGGCCTTGGGCGCGGCTTCGGTGGCGGGCGCGTCCTGGCTGGCGCCCTCTCCCTCGACCGTGAAGCCGGCGGCCTCGAACGCCTTTACGGCGTCGTCCAGGCTGATGCCCTTGATGGAGCACCCGCGCGGAACGGTCATCACGCGGCCAACCGTGTTGAGCGCAGCGGGCTTGGCGATATCCGTGAAGCCGAGGCTCACCATAACCTGGGCGAACTCGGGGAATTCCTCGGCGAGGTCGTGAACGCTCTTGTTGAGGTCAAGCATCTTGCTCATGGCTGCTCCTGGTCTCTTGGCCAGGCCGTCTGGCCTGGTGCGCCATGCCGAGGAGGTGATGCTTCAGGGCCGGCGCCGTTTGTCGAAGCCAGCATATGAGAGTAAGGGGGCGTGAACTGTTGTAGTCACAACTTCTATGGTAAAAACACTGCATCGAAACGGCCTTCGTTACACGAATTTCCCGTTCCGTTCGCCGAAGTGGCCTTCGTTACATGCGGTTTTGGTGTTGGGCAAAGTACGGATGGTGCATGTTGTGCTCGCTTAACTCAAGCAACGCAACATGTTGTGGCAACCGAGAGTCGATACTTTGGGTTCCCCAAAAACAACGTGTAACGAAGGGCAGTTCGGCGCAGCCGAGAGCATTTTCGTGTAACGAGAGGCAGTTCGATGCAGAACGGTGGCCCAACCGTCGCCAATAGACCTAGCGACGCGCCTTGCCGCCATGGTCGCCGGGGTGGCGTCGGCCCTGTGGCCTGCCTGCCCTGCCAGCGACTTCGGGTCTCTTCACTTGAGTACGCTGCCGGGATGCGGCTTTGCCGTGGCGGCGGCCCGCCTTGGGCTTCTCAGGCGGGATAGCGCTCTCGACTGGCCGGCCCTTGCTGGCCGTACGTTTTGGTTGCGCCTTGCGCTGGGAGCGGCTCGCCACAATCTCTGCGGTGTGTGCCATACGCTCCTCTCGTCGCTCGTCCACAAGCTTCTTGCGCTCCTTCTTGCCGGGCAGACGGTCAGCGGGCGTGCGATTGGAATCAAGTACCAGCGGTTTCTCGCCCAAGGGGATGCCCTGCGCACGGGGGTACACAGGGATGTTCTTGCCCATGAGCTGCTCGATGTCGCGCAGGTCGAATTCTTCCTCGGGCGTGGCAAAGGTGAGGGCCCAGCCGTACTCGCCCGCACGACCGGTACGGCCAATGCGGTGGATGTAGTCCTCGGCGTCCGAGGGCACGTCGAGGTTGACCACATATGCCACGTTGGGGATGTCGATGCCGCGCGCCAGGATGTCGGTTGCCACCAGCACGCCCACCTCGCCGTCGGCAAAGCGCCTCAGCGCGCTGGCACGCTGGTTCTGGTTGCGGTTGCTGTGGATGGGCGCGCACTCGATGCCGGCCTTGCGAAGGCGCCGGCAAACGGAGTCGGCGCGGTGCTTTCCGCGAACAAAGACAATCACACGCTCGGCGCCCTCGCGGTGCAGAATCTCTATGAGGGCGTCGTTCTTGGCCTCGTGCGAGATGGGCAGCACATACTGGTCAATCGTCTCGGCGGCTGTGCCCTTGTGCGCAATCTCGATGCGCACGGGGTTGTGGACCAGCGACTTTGTGTTGTCCAGAACGTCATCGGAGAGCGTTGCCGAGAAGAGCAGGGTCTGGCGCGAGGCGGGCGTCTTGGCCACGATGCGGCGCATGTCGGGCAGGAAGCCCATGTCGAGCATGCGGTCTGCCTCGTCCAGAACCAGGGTCTCTACCTGCGAGAGGTTGCAGTCGCCCGAGTTGATGAGGTCGATAAGACGCCCCGGCGTGGCAACCACCAGGTCACACCCCTTGCGGAGTGCGGCGCGCTGCGGCTCGTAGGAGACACCGCCCACGAGGACCGTTGCCGTGTGCCCCGTGTGTGCGCATACGGCGTTTGCGACCTCCTCGATCTGGGCGGCAAGCTCGCGCGTGGGCGTGACCACAAGCATGAGCGGCCCTTGCCCGTGGCGCACGTGGCCCAGGCGGTCGAGCGTGGGAAGCAGGAAGGCGGCCGTCTTGCCGGTGCCTGTCTGTGCGGCTGCCATGACGTCGGTACCTGCGAGAGCTGCGGGAATCGAGGCAGCCTGGACTGGCGTGGGCGCCTCATAGCCCATGTCGCTCACGGCGGCAAGGGCGCGGTTGGAGAGACCGAGATCCTCAAAGCGGGTAGGGAGGTCCTTCTCGGCAGTGATAGTGGTTGATGCAGTGGTGCTGCGGCGCTTGGCCATGAAGTGGTGCTCCTAACAACGGGAAAACGTGCGAGGGACTAGCTTAAGCGATTCCCCGCGTGCACACCGAGTCACCATTTTGCGCGCCGGGCCGCCTTGACAGCTCGGGGTGCTCGGTCCATGAAAAACGCCTGGTGAACGGCACGACAGTTCTGCTGTCGTGCCGTTGTTGTCCATGCAAGCTATGCTTTCTTGAGTGGAGTCTTCGCCCGGGTGATGCTGGGCCCAGGAGGGGAGGGGAACCGATGGAATTTGGCGAGAGGGTCAAGGCCGTGCGCACCGGCGCGGGCCTAACGCAGGAGCAGTTCGCGTCGCGCCTTGGGGTGACGCGGCAGGCGGTCTCCAATTGGGAGAACGGCCGCAACCTGCCCGACATCGAAGTGGTCATCGCCATATCCCGGACGTTTGACATTTCCCTCGACGAGCTCATCCTGGGAGGAGAAGGCATGACACGTACGACAGGCGAGCAGAACGACATGGCCGACAAGCTCATCCGTGACGGCAGCGAGGGCAGGTGGATGCGCATGAGCCTCGCGATGTCCATTGTGGGAGCGGTGCTCATCGTGGTCGCGGCGGTGCTGGCTGTGGTGGCCGAGAACTCGGTGAGCTACGTGGACGCGAGCGGCATGCTACACGAGGACTTCTGGCTGGTGCCCGTGAGCTATGCGTGTGCGGCGGCAGGCGTGCTGGTGGTTCTAGCGAACTTTGTCGCACAGCTGCGACGTCGAAAGCGCCTGACGGGCTCGTATGGGCCTCTCGAGAGGTAGCGAATCCGTACGCGGGCGCCTCGCGCGATGGCGCCCGCGCTTTCGGTTCCCGAGAAGGTGACTCGATTTTCACCAAGCGGCAACTACGGTTCCTGCGTTACTATGTTCTGCGGCCGCACGGGCGGCCCTCCAAGCAGTCCCAGGTAAAACCTGCTTGCTAATCCAAAACCGGGAGGCAGCGCATGCTCAAGCGAACCCTTGAGGACTACAAGGTCCTCCTCAGAAACATCCCCAGCACCACCGTCACGCTCTTTGTGGTGAGCGTCATCGTGATGAACCTCCTCGCGAACAAGGAGCTGGTGTCGCTTCCATGGCTGGCGTTGGACTGCGGCATCACCGTGAGCTGGGTGAGCTTCCTCTGCATGGACATGATCTGCAAGCGTTTCGGAGCCAACGCTTCCATTAAGGTGAGCATTCTCGCCGAGGCCATCAATCTCGCCGTTTGCCTGCTCTTCTGGCTCATGAGTCTCACGCCCGGTATGTGGGGTGCCTACTACGACACGGAAAGCCTGCAGGTAAACGCAGCGCTCAATGCCACGTTTGGCGGCACCTGGTACGTGGTGTTTGGTTCGACCGTCTCCATGCTCTGCTCGTCTGTCGTGAACTCGCTGCTCAACGAGGGTATTGGCCGCAGGCTCAAGAAGAACACCTTTGGGACCTTCGCGTTGCGCTCCTACGTGAGCACGATGGTGGGCCAGTTTGTGGATAACTTTGTCTTCGCGACAATCGTGAGCCACACCTTCTTTGGCTGGACCTGGGCGCAGGTGGTCATGTGCTCGCTCACGGGCGCGCTGGTCGAGCTTGCGTGCGAGGTGTTCCTCTCGCCGGTGGGCTTCCGCGTGGTACGTAGCTGGGAGCGCGACGGCGTGGGCGAGAACTACCTGCGCCTGCATGCCGCGGAGGCCACGAGATGAGACAAGGGGAAACTCCCTTTGTCTCATTGCCGCTTGACGCTGGGGGACGTTCGCTGGACGTGCTGGTCACAGGCACGTCGCGCGGTATTGGCCGGGCAACGGCGGAGCTCTTCCTTGCGCGCGGGCATCGTGTGTGGGGGCTCGACGTGCTTCCAGCTTCGATTGAGCACCCGCGTTACCAGCACTTTGTTGCTGACGTGCGGGGCCGAGAAGCGCTGCCGGCAGATCTTGCGCCGCAGGTCATTGTGAGCAACGCGGGCGTGCAGGACAGCGGGGCGGACATCGACGTCAACCTCAAGGGTGCCATTAACGTGTGCGAGCGCTACGCGTTTGCGCCGGGAGGTCGCACACCAGCGCCGCAGGTCCGCGCTGTGGTGCTGGTGGGCTCATCGAGCGGCCACACCGGCGCGGAGTTCCCCGAGTACGCAGCGTCGAAGGGTGGGGTTCTCGCCTACGCAAAGAACCTCGCTCAGCGCCTGGCACCCCAGGCCACCTGCAACAGCGTGGATCCCGGTGGCGTCTTGACCGAGCTCAACCGTCCCGTAATGGACGATCCTGTGCTCTGGGAGCGCATCATGTCCCTCACGCCGCTGCGTCGCTGGGCGACGCCGGAGGAGATTGCAGAGTGGGTCTACTTTGTTGCCGTCACCAACCGCTTCATGACTGGGCAGAACCTCCTCATCGATGGTGGCGAGGCCGGAAGCTTCGATTTCGTGTGGCCCGAGGAGTAGAACGCCATGAGCGAGATACTCGAAGCCATAGCTCAGAGTGACGGAGACGTTCGCGGCCGCGAGTTTGTGGGGGAGGACCTCTCGGGAGAGGACCTTGGCCACGTGGAGTTTGAGGACTGTACGTTTGACTCATGCGTCCTCGCGTCTGCGCACCTGGAGCGTCCTAGCTTCGAGCGTTGCACGCTCACGGGCTGCGACCTGGGCAACGTTCAGGGCAACACCGGATTCTGGCGAGACACGCGGGTATTCGAGTGCCGTCTGGTTGGAGCCGACCTCCACAAGTCTGTCCTAGTTCGCACGCGCTTCACGGAGTGCAACCTCTCGTACGTGGGGCTTGCAGAGTCCAAGCTCGAGCGCGTCTCGTTCTCTGGGTGCGACTTGCGCGAGGCGTCCCTCTCGCAGCTTCGCCTGCGCAGCCGGCTGGTCCTCGAGGGCTGCGACCTCACGCGTGCGGAGCTCTTCCAGACGCGCCTTGCGGGTGTGGACCTTACCAGCTGCAACATCGCGGGCGTCCGCATGAGCGACACGTTTCGCGAGCTGCGCGATGCCACCGTGGGCATCGACCAGCTGCCAGACCTCGCGGGCTTGCTCGGCGTGAAGCTGCGATGAGACAAAGGGAAACTCCCTTTGTCTCATGCGGCGGCGCGGCGCTTCTCGCCGCCTGCGTATTTCCGCTTCACTTTCTTCCTCGCCAGGGCCATAACGTACGGGTGGGTTAAACGTATAACCTCATCGAAGGGACTCGTGGACCATGGACATCAAGGACGTAAAAAAGGTAACCATCGCAGGCTGCGGCACCGAGGGCAGCCAGATTTCCTCGATGGTGGCGTACAAGGGCTTCGAGACCACCGTGTGGCTGCGCAGCGAAGGTTCCATAGATCGCGCAAAGCCCCGGTTGGAGTCCGTGCGCAAGCAGATTCTCGGTGAGCTTGACGCGTGGAAGGCCGATCGCGGCGAGTACTGCCGCGGCCTCTCGGACGAGAAGGACCTCACTGACGACCAGATTGACCAGCTCAGGGCCCAGGCCGAGGAGCGCCTCTCGCACATTCGCCTCACTACCAGCGCAGAGGAGGCCTTCTCGGACGCGGACGTCGTCATCGAATGCATTAACGAGGACCCTGCCCAGAAGCGCGCATTCTACGAGAAGATCTCGGGCATCATGCCCGAGAAGACGCTACTCCTCACCGACTCGTCGACCTTCCTGCCGAGCACCTTTGCCGATGCGACCGGTCGCCCTGACCGCTACATGACGCTGCACTTTGCCAACCAGATTTGGCGCAACAACCTCACCGAGCTCATGCGCCACGACCGCACCAGCGACGAGTCCTTCGAACTTGCCGAGCAGTTCTCCCATGCCATTGGCATGGTCCCCCTCAAGCTCAACAAGGAGCAGCCCGGCTATATCCTCAACACGCTCCTCATTCCGTGGTTCAAGGCGGCGATGTACCTTGTGGCGTCCGGTGTGACGGATCCTGCCACGGTTGACCTGTGTTGGGAGCTTGACACCGGCGCCCGTCCCGACCAGACCCCGTTCCGCAAGATTGACAAGGTCGGTCTGCCACTGGCGCTCAAGATCATCTCCATGGAACCTGGCGCGGATGACCCTGCCACTCCGGCCGGCAAGATGGTTGCGCTGCTCAAGGGCTATGTGGATGCAGGCAAGACTGGCATTGCCGTGGGGGAGGGCTTCTACAAGTACGACGAGAACGGAAACGTCCTCAAGTAGATCATTGCGCGTGAATGGTGGCAAGGGCGCGCGGCGTCGGGCGGTACAGATTCGGGTACGAACGTGTATCAATGCCGTCCCGGCGCTATCGGCGTGCCTGCTCCAACGCCGGGGCCTTGCCCTTCGCGCATGCCTGTTGTCTGGACTTGGCTCGTTGGTGCCGCCAGCCGCGCGGGACTCGCGTATCTTATAAGGGTATTCCGGATTCGCTTGTCCGCGCGGCGCACCCGCCGCGCGCGGGAGGGGGCTGCCAGATGGAGTTCGAGAAGGAGCTTTCGGTGCAGGAGACCGGCATCGAGGGCCTCAAGGTTGTGGAGCTCTCCGTGCACGGGGACCCCCGCGGCTGGTTCAAGGAGAACTGGCAGCGCGCCAAGATGGTGGCGCTCGGCATCCCCGACCTCCGCGTGGTCCAGAACAACGTGTCCTTCAACGCCCGGCGCGGCGTCACCCGCGGCGTCCACGCGGAGCCCTGGGACAAGTTCGTCTCCGTGGCGGCGGGCTCCGTCTTCGGCGCCTGGGTGGACCTCAGGCAGGGCAGCGCCACCTACGGGAGGGTCTACACCTGCACCCTCGACCCCTCGAGGGCCATCTACGTGCCCCGCGGCGTCGGCAACTCCTTCCAGGCCCTCGAGGACGGCACCGCCTACACCTACCTGGTGGACGCCCACTGGTCCGCGGAGCTGAGGGGGACGTACACGTTCGTGAACCTCGCCGACCCCGCGCTCGGCATCGGCTGGCCCATCCCGCTCTCCGAGGCCACGCTCTCGGAGGCCGACAGGCACCACCCGATGCTCGCGGACGTCGTCCCCATGGCGCCGAGGCGCACGCTCGTCACGGGCTGCGACGGCCAGCTGGGACGGGCCGTGCGGGCGCTCGCCGAGGAGAGGGGCGTCTCGGGCACCTTCGACTTCTGCGACATCGACGCCTTCGACTTCTCCGACCCCGCCCAGTACGGCAGGTACGACTGGGACCTCTACGGCGCGGTGATAAACTGCGGCGCCTACACGGCGGTGGACCGGGCGGAGACCCCCGGGGGCCGCGCGGCGGCCTGGAGGGCCAACGCGACCGGGCCGGCCCTGCTCGCCCGGACCTGCGCCGAGCACGGCATCACGCTCGTCCACGTCTCCTCCGACTACGTGTTCGACGGCGCCCGCGAGGTGCACGACGAGGAAGAGCCCCTCAGCCCCCTCTCGGTCTACGGCCAGTCCAAGGCCGCGGGCGACCTCGCCGTGGCCGGCTGCCCCAGGCACTATATCCTGCGCTCCAGCTGGGTCATGGGCGACGGCCGCAACTTCGCGCGCACCATGGCCGCGCTCTCGGACCGCGTGGCGGACCCGGGCGACCCCCTGGGCCGCGTCGCCGTCGTGGACGACCAGCTGGGCCGCCCCACCTTCACGCGCGACATGGCCGCCGCAATCCTCCACCTGCTGGGGTCCCGCGCCCCGTACGGCACCTACGACTGCACGGGCTCCGGGCGCGTCGCCAGCTGGGCGGAGGTCGCCCGCGAGGTCTTCGACCTCAGGAACGGCAACGGGGACGCGGTGGCGCCCGTCTCGACCGCGGAGTACTACGCCGGCGCCGAGGGGCCCGTCGCCCCGCGCCCGGCGCACTCGGCCCTCGACCTCTCGAGGCTGGAGGCCACGGGCTTCTCCATGCCCGACTGGGAGCAGAGCCTGGGGGAGTACGTGCGCGGCCTGGCATAGCGCGGCGCGACACAGGGAAGACGACCAGAGGGAGGACAGGGACATGGCAGAGGACGCCTTCGAGCCCAGGGACATCATCGTCACCGGCGGCTGCGGCTTCATAGGGTCGAACTTCGTGCGCTGGGTGGCCGCCAACCACCCCGAGGTGCACGTGACGGTGCTCGACAAGCTCACCTACGCGGGCAACCCCGAGAACATCGCGGGGCTGCCGGGGTCGCAGGTGGAGCTGGTGGTGGGGGACATATGCGACGCGGACCTGCTGGACCGCATCGTCCCGGGCCACGACGCGGTCGTGCACTACGCGGCGGAGTCCCACAACGACAACTCGATCGCGGACCCGGAGCCCTTCGTGCGGACCAACGTCGTGGGCACCTACCGGCTGCTGGAGGCCTGCCGCAGGTGCGACGTGCGCTACCACCACGTCTCCACCGACGAGGTCTACGGCGACCTGGCGCTCGACGAGCCGCGGCGCTTCGAGCCGGACGACCCCTACCGCCCGAGCTCGCCCTACTCGAGCACCAAGGCGTCCTCGGACCTGCTCGTCCGCGCGTGGGCGAGGACCTACGGCATCCGCGCCACGATATCCAACTGCTCCAACAACTACGGGCCCTACCAGCACGTGGAGAAGTTCATCCCGAGGCAGGTCACGAACATCCTCTGCGGCATCCGCCCCAAGCTCTACGGCACGGGCGAGAACGTGCGCGACTGGATACACACCGAGGACCACTCCCGCGCCGTCTGGGACATCCTCACGAGGGGCCGCGTGGGCGAGACCTACCTCATAGGCGCCGACGGCGAGAGGAGCAACATCGAGGTCCTGCGCGAGATACTCCGTCAGATGGGCCGGCCCGATGACGCCTTCGACTGGGTGCGCGACCGCCCCGGCCACGACAGGCGCTACGCGATCGACCCCACGAAGCTGGAGCGCGAGCTCGGCTGGGAGCCCCTCCACACGGACTTCCGCGAGGGCCTCGCCCAGACCATCGAGTGGTACCGCGACCACGAGGACTGGTGGCGCCCCGCCAAGGAGGCCACCGAGGCCAGGTACGCGGCGCAGGGGCAGTAGGTCGCACCGCACTGCCAGCTCGCCGCCCCGGTCTGGCCCCCGGGGCGGTCTAAATAGCGTCCCGCCAAAGGGGTATGCTCTTCTTTGTCAGGCCGGCGGCTGGGCTGCCGGAAAGGCGCTCGATAGGGGAGTTGCGCATGGGTGGTTTCAAGCGCTTCTGCATGTTTGTCTTCTCGCTGTCTGGACTTCTGTGCCTGGCGGCGTTTGTGCTCACGTGGCTGGGCCCCTGGACGGCCCAGGCCTCTGCGCTCTTCTCGCTGCCTGAGTACTACACCACGGTTGAGGTGCTGCTTCTCATCACGGTGGCGGGGCTGCTCATCATGCTCTTTCGCTCGGTCTTCTCGCGTCGCGTGCGCACCGTCGAGGTGACTACCGTCGACGGCGGCACCATCTCGGTCTCGCGCGACGCCATTGCGTCACAGGCCAAGCATACGGTCGAGGCAGATGGCACCTGCTCGGCAGACCGCGTCTTTGTAAGCGCCAAGAAGCGCGGCCATGTGCGCGTGCATGTGCGCGTTCTGCCGCATGAAAGCGTGGATGTGGTTGAGAAGGGCACCGAGCTCCACGAGGAGCTGGTGAGGGGCCTCACTGCCGTTTGCGGCGACAAGCTCGAGGACGTGAGCCTGGAGTTTGTGGAGCCCAAGGAGACCGCTGCCGCGCCGGCGGCGGGGGACGTGAGCGTGCCCACATCCTCTAGCTCGCCCGTCTCGACCACGGACTATTCGACAGACAGCTACCAGCTTGAGGCAACCGAGCCATCCTATGAGGATGCCCCGGCGCCCGCGCCGCAGACAGCGCCCTATGGCGCCATCACGGTTCCCATGGGTGCGGGCCACGACGGAACGTCCTCCTCGGCAGAGAGCGATGAGGACCACGACCAGAGCGGGGAGGCCTAGTCATGAGCGACGAGTTTACCAAGGCACCGCGGGCAAAGGTCGAGGCCGAGGAGCCGCAGCAGCACAAGGACGAGCAGCGTGAGGCCTCGCAGGTGCCTGGCGCGCAGCAGGATGCCGCGTCTGCAAACACGTCGCAGGAGGGTGCGGCCCAGGCCGGCTCCAAGAGCGACCAAAGCGCCCAGAACGGGGTCAACAGGGCCTCCGCATGGGTGAGCAGGACTTTCCCCGGTCACGAGAACGCGTTTCTGGGCGGCGTCTGCGGCTTCCTTGTTGCCATCGTGATGGCGGCAATTGGCTTCTGGCGCACGCTGCTGCTGGTACTTCTCGTGCTCATTGGCGTGGCCATTGGCCAGCAGGCAGACGGCGACCCCAAGATTCTGCGCGCGCTTGGCAAGATCTTCAGGGACCACGACACGCACTAGGCGCCGCGGTGCGGCACCGCCCCACATAGCAATCATCAGCCCACATCAAGAGGAGCGAGCATGGACACCGAGAACAGCACACGGGAGGCCGAGGCCCCAGCAGAGGCCGGCATCGTTGCCACCACGGCACCCGCCGCCCAGCCCGAGCCCATCCAGGGCAAGGACATCGACATCGCAGACGACTCAGATTCCGAGGACTCACTCACGTTCTCCAACGGCGTCATCGAGAAGATCGTTGCCATCGCCATGCGAGACGTGCCTGGCGTCGTGGGCATGAAGGGCAGCTGGCTCAACCGCGTGCAGGACGCCTTTGGCGCCTCCGACACTACGAAGGGTGTCTCGGTCGAGGTCACGCCCGAGAGCGCCGTCAAGGTGAACGTCTCGGTGCTCATCGAGTACGGCGCCTACGCGCCGCAGGTCTTCGAGGACGTCAAGAAGGCCATCGTGAAGCAGGTCACGGGCATGACGGGCCTGGAGGTTGCGGGCGTCAACCTGCGCATCGAGGACGTGCTCACGCCCGAGGAGTACAAGCGCAGCGTCGAGGCCGAAAAGGATGCCGAGGAGGCCGCACCCGCCGCGGATGCCGCTGAAACCAAGGCCCCGGCAGCCGCCGAGCGCGGCGGGAAGGCGTAGCGCATGGGGGTTCGTAACGCCTGCGCCGTTGGCCTGGGGCGCCTTACGTCCTGGGGCCTGCGGCGCGTGCTCCATCGCAACGCCTCCCAGATGCCCGGCAGGGTCACTCTGGCGCTTGACCCCAACGCCATAGCCCACCTGGCGCCCAAGCTCTCCGAGGGCGCCATTGTGGTCTGCGGCACCAACGGCAAGACAACCACCAACAACGTGCTGGCCAACGCCATCGAGCGCTCGGGCCGCACGGTGCTGTGCAACCGCGCGGGCGCCAACATGGCGGCCGGCGTGGCTGCCGCGCTGCTTCCCGGCAGCGGTGCGGACTGGGCGGTCATGGAAGCGGACGAGCTCTCGACCGTCCACATCCTGCCCCAGCTGCAGCCCCGATACCTGGTGCTTCTCAACCTCTTCCGCGACCAGCTCGATCGCGCGGGCGAGATAGACCACGTGCAGGACACCATCGTCGCCGCGCTTGCGGCCTCGCCCGCGACCACGCTCGTGGTGTGCGGAGATGACCCGCTCTCTGTGGGTGTAGCGCTTCGCGCGCAGAAGGCAGGCACCAAGGTCCTTGCCTTTGGCATAGGGGAGGACCTCCACCTGCCGCCCGACCGCGTGCCCGAGGCGCGCTTCTGCCAGGTGTGCGGAGCCGAGCTCTCCTACGATTACCGCGCCTACGCCCAGCTTGGTGCCTTTCGTTGCCCCAACGGCGACTTCGAGCGCCCCAAGCTCGACTTTGTCGCCACCGGCGTGCGCGTGGACGCGCATGGTGTGGCCTTTGACGTTGCCTTTCCCGAGGGTGGCACGGCGCACGTTTCGGCGGGCTTTGGTGGCGTGTACATGGTCTACAACCTGCTTGCTGCCGCCGCGGCGGCGCACCTCGCAGGCGTGGATGCGGCCTCGTTCCAGGCGGCGCTTGACGGCTACCACCCCGAGAACGGCCGCCTGCAGCACTTCACGGTGGGCGGGCGCGAGGTGGTGCTCAACCTGGCCAAGAACCCCACGGGCTTCAACCAGAACATCTCGCTGCTCCAGACGGACACCCGCCCCAAGGCCGTCTTCTTTGTGATCAACGATGACTTCAACGACGGCAAGGACATCTCCTGGATCTGGGATGTTGACTTCGAGCGGCTGCTCTCCGAGAAGGACCTTCTCGCCTTTGCGGGCGGCCATCGCGCAAATGACGTGCAGGTGCGCATGAAGTACGCGGGTATTAAGGCGCCCGTGGCGTCCACCGTGGGCGAGGTGCTGGGTCGCCTTGGCTCGGTGCCGCTGGACAGGCCGCTCTACGTGCTATGCAACTACTCCGCGCTGTGGCCGGCCAAGGCCGAGCTCGAGGGGATGGGTGAGCGCCATGACTAGCCAAGCCGCAGAGAACTCCACCCCCACGGGTGGCCGCACGCTGCGCATTGCCCATCTCTACCCAGAGCTCCTGAACCTCTACGGCGACTCCGGCAACATCCTGTGCCTGCGCCGCCGCATGGAGTGGCGCGGCATCACGCCGGACGTGATGGAGGTCCACGTCGACGACACGCCGTCCTTCTCGGGCGTGGATATCGCCTTCATTGGCGGAGGCTCAGACCGCGAGCAGCGCATTGTGTGCGACAAGCTCCTGGCCGAGCAGGCAGAGATCAGGGCCTTCGTCGAGGACGGCGGCGTGCTTGCTGCCGTGTGCGGCGGCTACCAGTTGCTGGGCTCGAGCTACCTCATGGCGGACGAGAAGGTCGAGGGGCTCTCGCTCGTGGACCTCTACACCGACCACGGCGACCCGCGCCTCATTGGCAACATTGTGGTGGAGAGCTCCATATCGCCGCAGCCCATCGTGGGCTACGAGAACCACGCCGGCCGCACGCACCTGGGCGAGGGCGTCACTCCGCTGGGGCGCGTGCTCTACGGCCACGGCAACGACGGCATCACCGGCTACGAGGGCGTGCTCTACAAGAACGTGGTGGGCACTTACGTCCACGGGCCGCTCCTGCCTAAGAACCCCGGCGTTGCGGACTATCTCATTGCCCGCGCGATGGAGCGCAAGTACGGCACGGCGGAGCTTGAGCCGCTCGACGATACCGAGGAGCTTGCTGCCAACGAGGTCATGTACCATCGACTCATGGCGGGAGAGGTCCAGGAGAGCTAACGCGTTGCGGGTGGCCAGCGTGACCTGCGGGCCGCAGCGCAACGAGAGGGATGGAGGACGCATGTCGAAGGTCATCGTCTTTGGGTCGCTCAACATGGACCTCTCGGTGAGCTGCCCTCGCGTCCCCGAGGCCGGCGAGACCATCATTGGCCAGGGCTTTCTTGCAAGTCCCGGCGGCAAGGGCGCCAACCAGGCCATGGCCTCGGCGCGCATGGGTGCCATCACGCACATGGTGGGCGCCGTGGGCAAGGACGTCTTTGGCACGCGCCTGGTGCAGTCGCTTGTGGAGGCAGATGTCCTCTGCGAGCGTGTGCGCGCCCTGAAGGACGTGCCCACCGGCACGGCCACCATCCTGCGCGCGCAGGGCGACAACCGCATTGTGGTGGACCCAGGCGCCAACGCCGCCACTCACGCCGACGTGGTCTGCTCGGTCATTGATGATATCGCGGAGCCGGGTGACATCTTCCTCACGCAGCTCGAGTGCGACATGGACACCACCATGGATGCCATTGCCTACGCTCGCGAGTCTGGCCTCTACACCATCTTGAACGCCGCGCCGGCGGCGCCGCTTTCCTCGGACATCTACCAGTCGATCGATCTTCTCTGCGTCAACGAGACCGAGTGCCAGGCGCTCACGGACATCTCGCCCGAAACCGAGAAGGGGTGCATGCGCGCGCTCATGGCCTTCTCGGCACGAGGGGTGGCAACTACAGTCATCACGCTGGGGTCGCGCGGGTCGGTCGCGCTCATCGCAGACGACATGTACCGCGTGGAGCCGCATCATGTGGACGCGGTGGATACCACCGCCGCAGGCGACACGTACCTTGGCGCCCTGGCGGCGCAGCTCTCACATGGGCTCGACATTCTCGACGCCATGCGTTGGGCTTCGGTGGCAGGCGCTCTTGCCACTACCCGCGAGGGCGCCCAGCGCTCGATTCCCACCTTCGCTGAGGTCGAGCGCCTGCTCGCGTGAGACAAAGGGAAACTCCCCTTGTCTCACTCCGTGGCGGTGATGCGGTAGAGCTTGTAGCCGTTCTCCTCAAGCACCAGCTCGAAACCGGGCGTGTCATCGGTGATGTAGTTGATGCCGTTCCACTTGGTGGCGTCGTAGGTGTTCTTCACAAACGTGTTGTTGCGCTCGTCGGTGCTCATGACCAGCACGTAGTGCGCTCCCACGGACTCTACGGCCTCCTGTACCTGCGGGTCGTTGGCAATGTTGTAGAGCCTCTGGCGAATCACGCGACTCTGCCAGGTCTCGCTGCTCGTGCCGTAGCCCGAGAAGAAGCGGTAGTAGCAGCGCAGTCCCGTGACCCCATACCCAAATACGCTGCCGTCGAATGGCTGGTTGATGACAAGCTCGTCGTCCACCAGGCGGTGGACGCTCTCCATGAAGTCCGTCTCCTGGTAGGTGAGAGGCGCCTCGTGCGAGTAGGCGCGGCAGGCGTAGCTTTCATAGGTGTCCCAGGGGCTGCTCTTCTCGTAGCTAAAGCCGTTGCGTGCCTGGCCGGGATAGAAAAGCGCGAGCGGTACATAGGCTGCGGCCACGACAAGCGCCGCGATTGCAGGAAGCGCGTGCCAGTTGCGCGCCGGCGTTAGGCGCACGAGCCTGCACGCACCCTCGGCCACGGCATCCAGACCGTATGAGATGAGCGGCACCGAGAAGATCGTTGCCAATGAGCCAATGCGGTAGGGGTCAGAGTACCAGTAGCCAATGAGGACGGACCTAAAAGCATCATCTGTCGAGCAGCAGGCCACGTACATCATGCAGGCAGTGATGGCGTAGGGCACCACGACCCAGCGCGTGTCTCGGCGAGAGACGAGAAGCACTCCGCCCACCAGCAGAAGCGCCGCAGGGAAGAGCTGCTCGGCGTCGGGCGCGGGCCACATGCCCCGCATGTAGCTCAGGTGCAAGACATTGGTGAGGGCGCCGTCGCCCTCGGCGAAGGAGTCCCAGTTGTAGCTCACGAGTTCCGCGAAAGCGGGAATCTTGGTGGCACCAATCCAGGCCACCATGCAGAAGACGGCAAAGGCCACCGCAAGCACGTGCGGGCCAATGCTCACGCGCGAGCCAATCCGCACACACAATGATGAGCTGCCAAGGCGCGCCACGATCCACGGCGCCAGGAAGACCGCCATCGAGAAGACCACGTTGGGATGGAGAAGAACCGCGCCACAGGTGGAGAGGAACCAGGCAACGAGGTAGTCTACCGTGGCCCGGCGGCTCTCGTCTTGGTCGAAGGCGCGCATGAAGAGGGCGCAGATGGCGGGCAGCATCGTGAAGGCGGCGATGTTGGGGTAGACCGGCCCCCAGTTGCAGATGCCCCACGGGAAGATGGTGAGCGTGAGCGCCGCCACGGCTCCCAGCGCCACCACGCGCGTGCGCCCCGGAAAGACCGTCGAGAGCAAAAACAGCATGGAGAGGGGATAGACCATGGCCATAAGCGCCAGGTTCACGGCGTTGATTGTGCTGGTTACGCTGACGTTGGTTGCAAGGGCAACGGTCGCACACAATACGTGCCAGCCCGAGGGATAGTAGCCGGTGGGCTGCACGGCCACAAGGGCATCGGACTCTGTGGAGTAGGAGCTGCCGTCGAGCGGCGACATCGAGAGCGAGTCCATCATCGCGCGGATGGAGTTGATGTGGTGCACTGAGTCGTAGTCCTGGTGGAAGGCATTGGGGGAGGGAAGGATCCCCGCGAGAAAGACGTAGCCGGCAACCACGCCCGCTACCAGGAAGAGGGCCACCAAAGCAGGATGGACGGCTGGAGCCCCGTCAAGCAATGCGTGCACAAAGCGGTTGCGGAGAAGCGCCGCCACCAGCAGCAGCGCGGAGGGCAGCCCCACCATCATGACTGGCGTGGCAGGGACCTTTGCCAGACAGAGCACCTGGCCCATGAGGCAGATGACGGCCATGCCAAGGGGCGCTGCCGCAAGCAGCGCCGTCATGCGCGGAAGCCCCAGGGTGCGTCCCAGGAGATATCCCGGTACGCCTAAGAAGAGCAGTGTCACGAAGACCGTTGCGTAGAAGGAGAGCCACATTCCTGTACTGTCCGCTTCGCTCGAGGGTGGGCACGCGTGAGGGGGCGCGCGTGGTCAACCCTCCCATCCTAGCCCATGAAGGTGCAGGAAAAGCGGGAATGCAGGAAGAACGCGATGATGCCGCATGGGGATGCTGGTCCGCTCTCATGATGGTTTTGCCGGTCCTGCTCCCCGCGAGCCGGGGCGCTGCGGTATGGTCTCTAGTGCGTTACCGGTGCGAGATATACGGAGGTCATCGTGAGCGACACCAAGCATCCCCTGGTATCGGTGCTTGTCCCCATCTACAACGTGGAGCGCTACCTCGAGAGGTGCCTCTCGTCGCTGGCTGCCCAGACCTTCAACGACTTCGAGGTCATCTGCGTGAACGACGGCTCTACCGACGCCTCGCCCAACATCGTGCGCGGCTTTGCCGACAGGGACAAGCGCTTCATCCTGGTGAACAAGGAGAACTCGGGTTACGGTGCGTCGATGAACGTGGGGCTCGACCGCGCCCGCGGCCGCTACGTGGCCATCCTCGAGTCGGACGACTTCTTCGACCCACAGGCGCTCGAGCTTCTCGTCTATGCTGCCGAGGCCGCAAACGCCGAGGTCGCCAAGGGCAACTTCTGGCTGTACTGGTCTAAGCCAGCCGAGAAGCGCGTGCCCTTCTCGGTGGTCGACGGCCCCATGGTGGGCCGCACCTTCTGCCCGCGCGGGGACGCCGACATCGCGGTATTCTTCCGCAAGTCCTCCATCTGGTCCGCCATCTACCGACGCGACTTCCTGGAGAAGAACGGCATCCGCTTCCTGGAGACGCCGGGTGCCTCGTACCAGGACGTGGGCTTCAACTTCAAGGTATGGGCCGCGGCCAACCGCGCGACCTTCATCGCCGACTGCGTGCTGTGCTACCGCCAGGACAATGAGGCGTCGTCCGTCAAGTCGAGCGCCAAGGCGTACTGCGTGTGCGACGAGTACCAGGCCATGGCCGAGTACGTGAACGAGCACTTCTCGGGTTCCGACGTGACGCGCCTCACGGGCATCCTCGAGCGCATGAAGCTCGATAGCTACCTCTGGAACTACGACCGCCTGGACTCCAGCCTGCGCCCCGCGTTTGTGGAGCGCATCTCGCACGAACTGGCAGACGACGTGGCGATGGGCCGCGTGGACCGCAAGCTCTTCGAGCCCGGTGCCGCGGCAGACCTCGACGCGCTTGTCTCTGACCCTGCGCGCTTCGAGCGCTCGCGCAGGGCGTATCGCGCGCCGGGCGGGGCCGTGCTGCGCTACCTTGCGCTGGGTGGCGTCCCGCTGCTGAGAGATGCACTTTCGTTCAAGGCGTGCGGACAATACGTGCGCCGCACCAACCAGGAGGGGGCAGCGCTGTGAGCAGGCTTTCCGTGGTGGTGCCCGTCTACAACGTTGAGAAGTACCTGGATGCGAGCCTGGGGTCGCTCGAGGACCAGTCGTTTGCGGACATCGACATCATCTGCGTGAACGACGGCTCCACCGACGGGTCGCGCGCGGTCCTTGCCCGCTGGGAGAAGCGTGATCCGCGCATTAGGGTGGTCGACAAGCCCAACGGTGGGCTCTCCTCGGCGAGAAACGCCGGCATCGACGCTGCCACAACCGAGTACGTGTGCTTCCTCGACTCCGATGACCGCTTCCATCCCAACGCATGCGCCGAGATGGTGCGCCTTCTGGACCAGACCGGCGCCGACGTGCTCACCTTTGGCGCCACGCTCTGCCCGCCGGATGCGCGAGCTCCCTGGATCTCCCGCGTGCTCTCGCCCCGCGACGCCGTCTTCGAGGGCTACAGCTCCCAGCTCATGTTCCGCGAGAACTCACGCCCCTTTGCATGGCGCATGGCCGTGAGGAGGGAGTTTCTCGTCCAGGGCAACCTGCGCTTTGACGAGGGCGTTCGCTTTGGCGAGGACCAGATTTTTGCCTTTGCGGTGTACCCTCGCGCCTCGCGCGTGGCACTCTCGTCCGAGAAGCTCTACGAGTACCGCGTGGTGCGCGAGGGCTCGCTCATGGCTGGCATGAACGCGGACGTGGAGGCCAAGCTGCTCGATCACGTGACCATCATCGACCATATCCTGGCGGACTGGCAGCGCGGCGGCCTTTTGGGCATGGACGACACAAACCTCGTGGAGTTCATCATGGAGTACGTGATGCGCGAGGGCATACGCCAGGAAAGCGGCTGCTACCAGCGGGTTGCCGCGGCCCTGCGCAAGGTGCTCCTCTCGCACTGGAGCGAGGAGTACCTGGTCTCGCTGGACGTGCTGCCAACAACCAAGACCATGCTGCTCAAGGCAACGCTTGATTCCAAGGGAATGCCGCTTGCCGCGCGGCGCGTGCTCACGCTTACGTACTACCTGGAGCACCACCGCCCGCAGCCAGCGCGCGCGTAGGCAGCGGACGCCAGGCGTCCGGCCGCGACGTTGCCGCAGGCTTCGTCGCTACGCCAGGATCTTGGCCTCGAGCTGGGCCGGCGTGTCAACGATGGTGGTGGCGCCGTGCTCGACGAGCCACTCCCTGTCGCGGAAGCCCCACGAGCAGGACAGGCACGGGCAGCCGCAGTTCTTGGCCGTCTCGATATCCACCTCGGAGTCGCCCACGTAGACCATGCCGTTCGCGCTTCTCCCCAGGTCGCGCAGGATCACGTCAATCATGTCGCGGTTGGGCTTGCGCCTGATGCCGGCCCTCTCGCCCATCACGTAGTCGAACTTGCCGGGGTAGAAGTGGTCGATGATGCCCTGCACGGCAAAGTCGGCCTTGTTGGAGACCACGGCGCAGGCCACGCCCGCCGCACGGAGGTCGTCGATGACCTCGGACATGCCGGTGTAGGGGCGCGTGGTGTCGAGCTTGTGCTTGTCGTAGTGGGCCTTGAACTCGTCAAAGACCTTGTCGGTGAGGTCTTTGGGTGTGTCCTCGGGCACCGAGAGATCGATGAGGCGACGGATGCCGTTGCCGGTGAAGAGGCGCACCTCGGCGAGGCTGCGCTCGGGAAGCCCGTACGCGATGAGCGAGTGGTTGACGGCGTCAAAGAGGTCGTCAAGCGTGTTGAGCAGCGTGCCGTCGAGGTCGAAGACCGCGGTCTGGTAGGACATCCCCATCACTCCCACTGCGTCCGCTGGCAGAACCGTTACCCGTAAGGCGGCGCGGCGCGGACGCGCATGCGTAAGATGAACATTGGCTAGCCAAACGAGCGTACACGCAAACCCGCGCGCCCGTCGCGCGCTGGCCGCAACGTCACGCAAACCCCAGCTGCGCGCTGTCGCGCAGCTCGAGCCAGACATGGCGACAAGGAGTGATGGACGTGTCCGAGAAGCCCGCGCACGCTGAGGGCCACGATGCCCCAGAAGCTGCCGAGAAGACCGCGCCTCGTGCCGTGGCGCCGCTGCCCGTGTACCAGCGCACCCCTCAGCGCACCAGCTACGACTACGTTGACCGCTCGGCTGGCGCCGCGCACGCGCACGACGGCCTGCGCCTGGCGCTCTCCGTGCTTGCTGGCATCGTGATCGCTCTGGGCTTTGCCTACGGCGCATGGACGGTGAGGACACCCGTCTGGGCCAACGGCGGCCCTGGCTCCGAGGAGCCGGCCGTGGCCGAGGCCGCCACGGCAAACGGCGGCGCTGCAACGCCCGCCGCCGCACCCACGACCATCGACATCTGCATGGTGGGCGACGTCCTTCTCCACCCCTCGGTCTACAGCTCCGGCCGCACGGCGGACGGCTCGTATGACTTCTCGCACCTCTTTGCCAACGTGAGCGACGAAGTTGCCGCCTGTGACCTGGCCATTGTCGACCAGGAGACCATCTTGGGCGGCACGGGGATGGGGCTTTCTGGCTACCCCGTCTTCAACGGGCCGCAGGAGGTTGGCGATGCCGAGGTTGCCGCGGGCTTTGACGTGGTGCTGCGCGCCACAAACCACACCATGGACAGGGGCTATGACGGCATCCACTCCGAGCTGGAGTTCTGGCGCACGGCTCATCCCGAGGTGGCGGTGATTGGGTGCACGGATCCGCAGACAGAGGAGCCGGCGGACTCCAACAACAGATTCGTGTACGAGAAGGACGGCTTTCGCGTGGCCGTTCTCAACTACACCTATGGCCTCAATGGCTACGGGGACCCTAAAGGCGCCGTTGCCCTGTTGGACGAGACCCGCGTGCGCGAGGACTGCCGGCGCGCCCGCGAGGAGGCGGATATGGTGGTTGTGTGCCCGCATTGGGGCACCGAGAACGTGACCGGGCCAGATGGCGAGCAGGAGCGCTGGGCGAGCATTTTTTTGGAGTGCGGTGTGGACGTGGTCTTGGGTAACCATCCGCACGTGATGGGGCCTGTCGAGACCATGACCGGCACAGACGGCCACACCATGGTCTGCTACTGGTCGGTGGGCAACTTTGTGAGCGGCATGGATGCCCCGCAGAACATGATTGGCGGCATGGCTCGTGTGACGTTGGAGCGAGACGCCACGGGCACGTGCCGCGTGGCGTCGTACGCCATGAAGCCGCTAGTCACGCACATCAACCCAGCAGACGAGACCACGTACTTCCTGGCGGACTACACAGACGAGCTTGCCGCCACAAGCAAGCTCCCAACGGTGACGCCTGCCTGGGCGCACGAGCTCTGCGCTGACGTCCTGGGAAGCGGCTACGACCGCGAGAAGGGCGAGCTTCTCGTCACGCTGTAGGGTGGCGCCAGGTGCTGTCGTGCGCCGACGCGCCAGGTGCCGCCACGCCGCCGTGCCGCCACACCGCCGTGCCGCCACACCGCCGATACGCCCTGCGATGCGGGCTTTCCGTTAAGGCACGGTTGCGGCCGCGCATGTTGGCCGGTGACCGCGCGCGATTGGTTTACCATGGCCAGTTGCGCGTGCCGCCGCAGTCTACGTCGGCGCGCCGTCATCTGTTGGTCCGTCCGCACGGCACGGGGCGGAAGAGACGAGAGGAACCACATGTCCTATAGCATGCACACGCACACCTGCGGCGAGCTGCGCGAGTCGAACATCGGCGAGGAGGTCACGCTCACCGGCTGGGTCTGGCACCGCCGCGACCACGGCGGCCTGATCTTTGTCGACCTTCGCGACCGCGCCGGCGTGACTCAGCTCGAGTTTGACCCCGAGGTCTGCGACGAGGCCACCTTCCACGAGGCCGAGACCATCCGCTCCGAGTGGCCCATCATGGTGAGCGGCACCGTGCGCGAGCGCCCTGAGGGCCAGAACAACGACAAGCTGGCCACGGGTGCCATCGAGGTCTACGTGACCAAGATTGTGGTGCTCAACACGTCCAAGACGCCGCCGTTCCAGATCGAGGACCACGTTGACACCGCCGAGGACGTTCGCCTGCGCTACCGCTACCTCGACCTTCGTCGCCCCAAGATGACGTCCAACCTCAAGCTCCGCAGCGACTTCACCTTCGCCCTGCGCGAGGCCTTCCATGACTCTGACTTCATGGAGGTCGAGACCCCCTCGCTCTTCAAGTCCACCCCCGAGGGCGCCCGCGACTTCCTGGTTCCCAGCCGCATGCAGCCGGGCCACTTCTATGCGCTGCCGCAGTCCCCGCAGCTCCTGAAGGAGCTCCTCATGGTGGGCGGCGTCGAGCGCTACTACCAGGTGGCCAAGTGCTTCCGCGACGAGGACCTGCGCAAGGACCGTCAGCCCGAGTTCACCCAGGTGGACGTCGAGATGAGCTTCGTCACCGAGGACGACGTGATGGGCGCGCTCGAGCACGTGCTGGCCAAGGCCTTTGGCAAGATGGGCGTCAAGCTTGAGCTGCCGCTCCGTCGCATCCAGTACTGGGATGCCATGGACACCTATGGCACCGACAAGCCCGACACCCGCTATGGCATGGAGCTTCACGACGTGACGCCGATCTTCTCGGCATCCAAGTTCAAGCTCTTTGCTACCGCCGCGGCCACCGATGGCCAGTACGTCAAGGCCATCAACGCCAAGGGTGCCGGCAAGTGGCCCCGTGCGCGCATCGACCGCCTGGCCGACGTCGCCGCCGAGTTTGGCGCCAAGGGCCTGGCCTACATCGCCTTCCGCGAGGACGGCTCGGTGACCAGCCCCATCGTCAAGTTCTTCTCGGATGAGGAGATGGCCGCGCTTCGTGCCGAGATGAACGTGGAGCCCGGCGACCTTGTGATGTTCGCCGTGGAGAGCCGCCTGCACGCTGACGAGATTCTGGGCGGCATGCGCAGCCACATGGCCAACGAGCTTGAGGTGCCGCGCGAGGGCCACGACTTCCTGTGGGTCGTGAACTTCCCCCTGTTCCACTGGGACGAGGACCGCAAGTGCCTGGACTCCGAGCACCAGCCCTTCACCCAGCCCAACGAGGACCAGATCGACCTTCTCGACACCGACCCTCTGGCCATGGGCTCGCACACCTACGACTTTGTCATGGACGGCTACGAGGCCGGTGGTGGCGGCATGCGTATCCACAACGCCAAGCTGCAGGAGAAGATCCTGGAGAAGCTGGGCTTCACGCCCGAGCGCGCGCAGGCGCAGTTTGGCTTCCTCATGAACGCCCTCGAGTTTGGCGCGCCTCCCATGGGCGGCTTTGCGCTTGGCCTGGACCGCGTGTGCATGCTGCTTGCGGGCGCGGACAACATCCGCGAGGTCATGGCGTTCCCCAAGACGGCGAGCGGCTCCGACCTCATGAGCGCAGCGCCGTCCGAGGTCACGGGCGCGCAGCTCAAGGAGGTCTCGCTGAGGCTTCTGTAGGGAAGCAGCCCTGTAGGCGCGCCCTCTCTTCTCGGCTTTGGCTTGCCCTCCGGCGTCTTGTGACGCCGGAGGGTTTTCTTTGGCGCGCGGATGGAGCCTTCGTCCCGGCGCCCTCTTGACGCCGGAAGGTGATCTCTCGTAGCGTCCGCTGCCCTTCTCACGTCTCGCTCGCACGTGCCGCGACGTCCCGCCACCGGAGAATAGCTCCGTTTCTTAAAACGATCTTGAGCCAACTGCGGAAACGTCAAGTGCGATTAAGAAATAGAGCTATTTCTGCGATTGGGGTGGCGCTGGAGGTCATCTGCGGGCGCCGAGGGGAACGCCGGGCGGCGCTGGCGGGGTTGATGGCGCGTTGGCGTGTGGAGATTTGCTTCTCGTCCTGTATCATATGGGCTGGACCTGGCCCCCTACGGGTACATGCAGGTTAGAGTCACACGAGACCCCCCTCTGGAAGGAGAGCCATGGCCGAGAAGAACCTCGAGCTTTACATCAAGAACGGTTGCCCCTACTGCCACAAGGTGCTTGCCTTCATGGACGCCAACGGCATTGAGCTGCCGCTCCACAACATTGACGAGTCCGATGCGGACCGCGAGCGCCTGGTCGAGGTTGGCGGCAAGCGTCAGGTGCCGTGCCTCTTTATTGACGGCAAGGCCATGTACGAGTCGGATGACATCATCGCCTACCTGGGCAAGGAGTTCTCGGCGGCGGCAGCTGGCGAGAAGGACGACGCCCCCGCTGCGGGTGCCTCGTGCACCATTGGCGGTGGCTGCTCGTTCTAGTGCCGCGGCGAACTTAGCTGTAGCGTTGTCGCCGGAAGGGCCTCGATGGAGGAATGGCTATCCAAACGGGGCTCTCCGGCGACTTTTTGTCTCCAGAGCACGGTTTATGTTGCAGATTACATTAAACGCGGCCTTCCGGCGACCGCGTCGCTCGGAGTGAGACAAAGGGAAACTCCCTTTGTCTCATTCAACGGTGCCGTAGACGTTGCCCCAGCCGTGGGCCGTCACGATGCTGTTGAGCTGGTCGCACAGCCTCCCGCGCTTGTACCTGCCCGCGGGGAGAAGGTCGACGACCTCCATGAGATCATCGCACAGGTCGTCAATCTCGGCGCGCGTGAGCACGTCGATCTTGCTGACCGACCCGGACATGTTGTGGAAGTAGAGCTCGTTCACCAGCTGCTGCAGCTCGCCGTACTCCGGCGCGCGCAGCCCCCCGTGTGTAACGCTGCGGGCGGTGCGGTGCTCATGTGTGTCTGTGTTTCTCATCATGAAACCCATGGTACCAGCTGCATCACGCCTACAGGGCGTCGCGCTATACTTCTTTCTCGCCGCTGCGCGCCAACTGCCGCGCGTCGGCAGCCCGGAACGCGTTCTGGGCGTAACACAATCGCATCCGTATCCGTCCATGCAGCCGTCACGAGGAGGGGCCCATGCCCACCGCATATGAGCTCATGTCAGACCAGGAACTCGCACAGGAGATAACGCGCCTCGAGGCCGAGGCAGAGCACCTTCGCTCGCTGGGTCTCAAGCTGGACATGGCGCGAGGCAAGCCCAGCCCCGAGCAGACCGCGCTCTCTCACCCCATGCTCGACGTTCTCAACTCTTCCACCGAGATGGACGACCAGGGCGTGGCCGTTGACAACTACGGTGCCCCTGACGGCCTGCCCTCCGCGCGCGCCCTCGCCGCGCAGATCCTGGGCGTTGACCCCAAGAACGTGATCGTGAACGGCTCCTCGAGCCTCAACCTCATGCACGACCTGGTCTGCAACGCCTATACCCACGGCATTGGCGGCAACAAGCCCTGGAGCCAGCAGGGCAAGGTCAAGTTCCTCTGCCCCGCTCCCGGCTACGACCGCCACTTCAAGGTCACGGCTCACTATGGCATTGAGAACATCCCCGTTCCCATGCTCGATGACGGCCCCGACATGGCCGTGGTGAAGCGCCTGGTCGAGAATGACCCCGCGGTCAAGGGCATCTGGTGCGTCCCCAAGTACGCCAACCCCACGGGCATCACCTACTCCGACGACGTGGTCCGCAAGTTCGCCGCGCTCACGCCCGCCGCGCCCGACTTCCGCATCTTCTGGGATAACGCCTACGTGGTCCACACCTTCGAGGGCGAGGGCGACCACCTGCTCAACATCTTCGACGCCCTGGCCGAGGTCGGCAAGTCCGACATGGTCTACGAGTTTGGCTCCACGGCAAAGGTGACGTTCCCCAGCTCGGGCATCGCGTTTGTCACCGCCAGCTCCGCCGACATGGCCGAGATTCGCGCGGCCTTCTCGGTGATGCGCGTCTCGCCCGAGAAGGTCTCGCAGCTCGCGCACGTGCGCTTCCTCAAGGACCTCGACGGCATCAAAGCCCACATGGAGAAGCACGCCCAGATCGTGCGTCCGCGCTTCGAGCTGGTGCAGGAGAAGCTCCACGCCGGCCTTGACGGGCTCGACTGCGCCACCTGGAGCAACCCCCACGGCGGCTACTTCGTCTCGTTCGACGGCCCCAAGGGCTCCGCGAAGGCCATCGTTGGCCTGGCGGCCGAGCTGGGCGTGAAGCTCACGCCCGCCGGCGCGACCTGGCCCTACGGCCGCGACTCCGAGGACACCAACATCCGCATCGCGCCCACGTACCCCTCGCTCGAGGACCTTGGCGCGGCGCTCGACGTCTTTGTGGTTGCCGTGAAGCTCGTCTCGGCGCGCCTTGCCAAGGCCGAGCGCGACGGCCAGCAGGGCTAGGGCGGCCAGCTCTTCTCGCCACAAGTAGGCGAGAAGAGCGGACATATACAATGCTTGTATGGCAACGGCCTCCAGAATGTATTTTTCGTTTGGGAGGCCGATGCCTACCATGGGACTAGCGCTTGGCCTGCGCCAACGGACTCGCAGAGTTCTGTAGAATCGGGAGGCGCGCACATCGCCCGCGAGGGCGGGCCGGATGTGGCATACATTAGAGGGTCACAAACGGTGGCGCCACCAGTGGCGCCAGCGCACGAGGCGTGGCCCAGCCCCTGGGCTGGCCAGACGTATAAGGACACGGAGGGATCGTTCGGGCATGTCGAAGAAGCCAAGTAACAAGGCAGCCAAGAAGGGCGCAGCAACGGCCGCTCCCTCGGCAAGGGGCAAGGGCTCCGCGTCCAAGAAGGGCCAGTCCTCACCTGCGAACAACCTCTCCACGCCCGCCAAGGTCGTCATCATCATCTTTGCCGTGCTCATGGTTGTCTCGCTCATGATGCCCACGCTCTCCACGGCCTTCTCCAACAACCAGCAGGCCGAGCAGCAAAGCTCCCAGGACTCGAGCGCTGACTCCAGCTCGGACAGCAGCTCGGACTCGTCGGACGAAAGCTCCACGGACTCTAGCTCCGCTACTGGTGTGGCCGCTGTGGACGCCAAGTACCAGGACACCGTTGCGGAGCTTGAGTCCAAGCTCTCCTCTGACAACACCAACCTCGCGACCCTGCTCAACCTGGGCCGCAACTACATGCGCTGGGGCGCCTCGGTCATCTCGGTGTCCTCCTCGGACGACGACACCACCCACGGCAACGAGCTCCTCGAGAAGGCCATTGGCTACTACCAGCAGTACCTCGACCTCAAGGACTCCGACGCCGTTCGCGTGGACATCGCGCTCTGCAAGCTCTACGAGGGCAACACGAGCGAGGCGCAGTCCGACCTCGAGACGCTCACGCAGAACTCGCCCACCTATGCCCCCGCCTGGGCAAACCTTGGCATGGTTCAGGAGTACTCCGGCGACAAGGACGCCGCCAAGGCCTCCTACCAGTCCGCCATCGACAACGACCCCAACGACGAGTATGGCGCGAAGTCCTACGCCACCCAGCGCCTTGCCGCGCTCGAGTCCTCGTCGAGCGCCACGTCGTCAACCTCGACCAACTCGAACAATAGCTCGTCCACCACGTCACCAACCTCGGGCGAGACCGGGGCGAAGGGTCTCACGGACACACTGAACAACCTCTCTGGTACCGGACTCTAAGGAAGAGGGACCTCCATGAGCATTAACATCTCAACCACACCCACCGAGGGAGGCTGCCGCGTGGCGGTCGCCGGCGAGGTCGACGTCTCCAACGCCTCTGCTCTGCGAGACGTCCTTGACGAGCAGCTCTCCTCGGGCAAGGGTTCGCTTGCAATCGACCTGGCAGAGGTGCCCTACATTGACTCGACGGGCATAGGCGTCCTGGTTGGCGCGGCGCACCGAGCCAAGGAGACGGGCCGCACCCTCTCGGTGGAGCGCCCGCAGAGAAACGTGGCGCGCGTCCTCTCTCTTCTTGGCGTGGGCGCCGACCTCAACGTCACCGGGGCGCAGCAGTAGCGCTTCCAGAAAGCCCGCACGCCGCGGGTACCTGTAGGAATTCGATCCACGCTGGAGGAAACCGACCGTGTTTGGCATTGGAGAGTCAGAGCTCGCTCTCATCCTGCTCTTCGCGTTCCTCATCTTTGGGCCTGACAAGCTCCCCGGGATGGGCCGCACCATTGGCCGCGCGCTGCGGCAGTTCAGAAACGCCCAGGAGGGCTTTACGCAGGTGGTTCAGACCGAGATCGTGGATCCCGCGACCGAGGCAATGAGCGATGCGCCCAAGAAGCCCAACCGCAAGCGCAGCGAGGAGGAGGACGCAGACATCGAGGGCTCCGGTTCCCCCAAGTCCACGCCCAAGACCGAGACGTTCGCCGAGCGCAAGAAGCGCCTTGAGGCAGAGCGCGCCGCCGCCGAGAAGGCCAAGGCAGACGCCGCAGCCGCCGAGAAGGCATCCGACGAGGACGCTTCGGGTGCCAACGCCGACAGCGACGCCGACGCCGCGCCCGCAGCCGAGGCACCCGCCGAGGCCAAGACGGCAAGCGCTCCCGCACCAGAGGCGTCAAAGCCCGCGGACGAGAAGCCCAAGCCCACGACGGCCGCCGACCTCTATGCGATGAGCCCCAAGCGCCGTCGCGAGCAGCAGGCCGATAAAGCCGAGAAGGCCGACGCGCCCGCAGCCACTGACACCGTTACCGCTACAGACGGAGAGGAGGGCGGCGAGCAGCAGGCCTAGCGCCCCGCTCCCATACCACCATGCCTATCGGACCAGCACGCATGCCCATCATGGATCACCTCGGCGAGCTTCGTCGCAGGCTCACCATCATCGTGGTCTCGCTCCTCACGGTGGCGGTCATCGTCTACTTTGCCACCCCCACCCTCATCGACCTCATGATCGACCAGATTAAGGAGGCCATGCGCGGCGGTGACCTCTACGTCCTCACTGCGCTCGGCGGCTTCACCATCCGCTTCAAGGTCGCCATGTTCTTCTCGATGATCATCTGCACCCCCATCATTATCTGGGAGATCATGGCCTTCATCCTGCCGGCGCTCAAGCCCAAGGAGCGCAAGTGGGTCGTCCCCACGGTGGCAGCCCTTGTCGCCCTGTTCTTCATCGGCATGATCTTCTGCTACTACGTGATCCAGCCCGCTGCGTTTGGTTGGCTTCTCGACCAGTCATTCGAGTTCGCGCAGAACATGGCCGACGCCGAGGACTACCTCAACATCTACATGCTGCTTGAGATTGGCTTTGGCATTGCCTTCGAGCTGCCGCTAGTGATTTTCTACCTCTCGATCCTGCACATCGTGCCGTACAAGACCTTCCGCTCGCAGTGGCGCTACATCTACGTTGGCCTCATGGTCCTCTCGGCCGTTGTCACGCCCGACGCCTCGCCCGTGACCATGCTCCTCATGTTTGCCGCGCTTATCGGCCTGTACGAGATTGCCCTCGCCATCGCCCGCTACGTCATCGTTGCGCGCGACGGCAAGCAGGCCCTCAAGTGGTCCCGCGAGGACTACGAGAACGCAGAGCTCGACAAGCTTTAAACTAGGGGGACTCTGCCGTCACGAAGCAAGCGAGGTAATGTTCTTTGATCCTTGTCGTCACCGAGAAGAACGATGCCGCCCAGCAGATCGCCAGGCTCCTCTCCGAGTCCGGCAAGCCCAAGGCGGACAAGGTCTACAACACGCCCATCTACCGCTTTAGGAAGGGCGGGGAGGACTGGGTGACCATAGGCCTGCGCGGTCACATTATGCAGCCGGACTTCCCGCCCGAGCTCAAGTTTGACTCGCAGGAGGGCTGGTACGGCCTCACCGCCGAGGGCGAGCACCTGCCGGCAGATGTGCCTGATGGCCTTGCTCGTCCGCCATTTGCCACCAAGCGCAAGCCCTTCCTGGCCGATGGCGTGGACATCAAGGGTTGGAAGATCCCAAGCCTGCCGTACCTGGTGTGGGCCCCCATCGAGAAGCTTCCAGCCGAGAAGGAGATCATCCGCTCGCTCAAGAACCTTGCCAAGAAGGCGGACTCGGTCATCATTGGCACGGACTTCGACCGCGAGGGCGAGCTTATCGGCTCGGATGCCCTCAAGCAGATTCTCTCGGTGGCGCCAGACGTGAATGTCTCTCGCGCGCGCTACTCCGCCTTCACCAAGGCCGAGATAGACCACGCGTTCGACAACCTGGTGGCGCTCGACCAGGACCTTGCAGATGCGGGCGAGAGCCGCCAGCACATCGACCTCATCTGGGGCGCCGTGCTCACGCGTTACCTCACCTGCGTGCGCTTTGGCGGCCTGGGCAACACCCGCTCGGCCGGCCGCGTGCAGACTCCCACGCTTGCCCTGGTGGTGGAGCGCGAGCGCGAGCGCATGGCCTTCGTGCCCGAGGACTACTGGGTCCTCTCGGGCGAGGCCACGCACGCGGACTCCGACCCGTTCCGCATTACGCACGCCACCGCACGCTTCACCGATCATGACGCTGCCGAGAAGGCCTATGGTCACGTGCGCGACGCGAAGACCGCCACCGTGCGCGCGGTCACGCGCAAGAGCCGCCGCGTGAACCCGCCGGTGCCCTTCAACACCACGTCCATGCAGGCAGCCGCGGCGGCCGAGGGCATCTCACCCGCGCGCGCCATGCGCCTGGCCGAGTCGCTCTACATGGATGGCCTCATCTCGTACCCGCGCGTGGACAACACCGTCTACCCGTCGTCGCTCGACCTGCGCGAGTGCGTGCGCACGCTCTCCTCGGTGCCGCAGTTTGCGCCCACGTGCAAGGCGCTTCTCGGCCAGGGCACGCTCCATGCCACGCGCGGCAAGCAGGAGACAACCGACCACCCGCCCATCTATCCCACCGGCGCCGCCAACCCGGACAACCTGCAGCCCGCGGAGTGGAAGCTCTACAACCTCATCGCGCGACGCTTCCTGGCTACGCTCATGGGGCCGGCAACGATTGCCGGGACCAAGGTCGAGCTGGACGTTGCCGGTGAGCCCTTCGTTGCCACGGGCAACGTGCTGGCGGTGCCGGGGTTCCGTGCCATTTACCCCTACGGCCTCAAGAAGGACGACCAGCTGCCCGAGCTAAACGAGGGTGATACCTGCGACGTCACCTCTATGTCGCTTGACGCCAAGCAGACCGAGCCACCCGCACGCTACAGTCAGGGCAAGCTCATCCAGGAGATGGAGAAGCGAGGGCTGGGCACCAAGTCCACGCGCGCCTCGATCATCCAGCGCCTCTACGACGTGAAGTACCTCAAGAACGATCCCGCCGAGCCCAGCAAGCTTGGCATGGCCATCATCGACGCGCTTACCAGCTACGCGCCGCGCATCACCACGCCCGAGATGACCGCCGAGCTCGAGGGCGACATGACCAAGGTTGCCGAGGGCGTGGATACCCAGGCGCAGGTCGTGGATCACTCTCGTGCGCTTCTCGCCGGCATGATGGACGGGCTCATCGACCACAAGGACGACCTCTCCGAGGCCATCGCCGACGCCGTGACCGCCGACGCCAAGATTGGCGTGTGCCCCAAGTGCGGACGCGACCTGGTGGTGAAGACGTCTGCCAAGACGCGCGGGAGCTTTGCCGGCTGCATGGGCTGGCCCGACTGTGACGTAACGTACCCGCTGCCCAAGGGCCGCATCGAGCCTATCGAGGGCGAGGCGGGCGTGTGCCCGGAGTGCGGTGCGCCGCGCGTGAAGGTGCACCCGTTCCGCAACCGTCCGTACGAGACCTGCATCAATCCGGCGTGCCCCACCAACCGCGAGCCCGACATCGTGGTGGGGGAGTGCGCAGCGTGCAAGGCGGCCGGTCGTCACGGCGATCTTGTGGCGCACAAGTCCGAGAAGAGCGGAAAGCGCTTTATTCGCTGCACCAACTACGACGAGTGCGGCACGAGCTACCCCCTGCCTCAGCGCGGCGAGCTGCACGCCACGGGCGAGACCTGCCCCGAGTGCGGCGCGCCCATCGTCGAGGTGGTGACGCAGCGCGGGCCGTGGCGCATCTGCGTGAACATGGACTGCCCGAGCAGGGAGAAGAAGGCCGCCGCCAGCACCCGCGGTGCGCGTGGGGCCGCTGGTCGCAGCAAGGCCACAGGGCGAAGCAAGGCCACAGGGCGCAGCAAGGCCACAGGGCGCAGCACCTCTCGACGCGGCAGCGCGGGCTCCTCTCGAAGCAAGGAGGCATAGCGGGGGCGGGGTAGCGGTCGCCTTTCGCCTTGTTGACGCCGCAGCTCCTTGCGACGCAGAACGCGGCTAGCGTGTTTGCCTTCCTCGCCTTGGCTTCTGCCTGATGGGCGGCCTGTTTGGGCCGTGTGGCGCCTACCTGCCCGAGCTCTTCCCGGCAAATGTGCGCTACTCTGGCTCCGGCCTGGCATACAACCTCTCGTCGATCCTGGGCGGCGCGTTTGCGCCCACCATCGCGACTGCGCTGGTGCTTGCGTTTGGCATCCAGGGCGTGGGCTGGTACCTTCTCGCGATGTCCGTGGTTGCGCTTGTCGCGCTGCTGCTCATCAGGGAGAGCAAGGACATGGAGTTCGAGGCGTAGGTTATTGGCACTCGGCTCTTGCGATTGTTGCGACGACCCGCCGTTGGGCACTTGGCCCGGCGGCGGGTCGTTATTTGTGCCGAGAAACGCCAACGCCCCGCTGGCCGCGGCTCTTCTCGGCAATGCCGCGGTTTCCAAATGCCCTGCAAATTTCGATTGTTTAAGCCAGCCTAACCAATCGGAAAATGCAACATTGCTTCTATCCTGCAGATTCCGATCGGTTAGAGGGGCCTATCCGTTCGGAATCCGCGGCACCGCGGAGAGGGTCAGCCGAGGAGCGCTCGCGCCTCGTCATTCTCGCCACCATGTGCGCCAGACCTCGTACGTCCCGTCCAAATGGACTGGCGACAAGCACATTGCAAACCGGATACCTGCGCTTTTGCCACAATAGTTGAGAATAGATAACTTTCTCGCACGACTTGCAGCAAGTTAGCCTTATACTACTTATGAGTTAGCTTCGTACAACTTGTACGGCCAGCAGGGAGGCCGCTGCCAGCCGGAAGGGCCGTAGAGAGCCGAGAAGGGAGTTGCGATGTCGACCATGGAGGCTGATGCCGTAATGACAGGCAGCAACCCCGCCAGTCGGGCGGGCGCGCGTGTGGAGGCAACGACCATCGGGAGGGGTGCCCAGCTTCCCCTGGCAATGGTGAGCGAGGGCGAGACGATCCGCGTCCTCAAGGTGCGCGGCACCGCAACGCTGCGCCAGCACCTCTCGGAGATGGGCTTTGTCGAGGGTGCCAAGGTCAAGGTCGTCTCGCGCGTGAACGGCGACGTGGTGGTAAGCGTCAAGGGCTCCACCTTTGGCATCGGCCGCGACATGGCCATGCGCATCGTCACGTACTAGCTCCACGCCGGCCCACCGGCACCGCCGGCACCGCCGGCCAGCAATCGCAATCGTTTATCAATCGCTGCAGACTGCGTGCAACCACACGCGCGGCGTGCGGCATGAAGAAGGGGAGAGCATGGCAAGTCTAAAGGACGTGCGCGTGGGGGAGACCTGCACGGTCTCGAAGCTCAGCGGCACGGGCGCCATCAAGCGTCGAATCATGGACATGGGCATCACCAAGGGCACGCACGTCTACGTGCGCAAGGTTGCACCCCTGGGCGACCCCATCGAGGTCACCGTGCGCGGCTACGAGCTGTCGCTGCGCAAGGACGAGGCCTCCAGCGTCGAGGTCACAGACGTGGAGAAGGCAGCTGCCCAGGGCGTCGCGTAGCCAGGCGGCGCAGGGAGTACCGGGGGGCGTAGGCCCCCATGTTTTGGCACATTAAGTTAACCAACTCTAACAATTAGCACCACACAGGTAACAGTTAGCCGAGAGAAACTCATCCGTCGTAAGGCGGCCCGCACGCAACCCGCGCGCCACACAACAGGAAAGGCAAGGCATGGCAGAGAAGATCGACATAGCCCTGGCTGGCAACCCCAACTGCGGCAAGACCACGCTGTTCAACGAGCTCACCGGCTCGAACGGCTACGTGGGCAACTGGCCGGGCGTCACCGTGGAGAAGAAGGAGGCCGTCTGGAAGAAGGACACCAGCGTGCTCTTCACGGACCTTCCGGGCATCTACTCGCTCTCCCCCTACTCGCCGGAGGAAGTCGTCTCGCGCGACTTCATCATCTCCGGTCGCCCGAGCGCCATCATCGACCTCGTGGATGTCACCAACATCGAGCGCAACCTCTACCTCACCACGCATATCCTCGAGACCGGCCGCCCCGTGGTCGTTGGCCTCAACATGTGCGACCTGCTTGAGCAGCGCGGCGAGAAGATTGACTCCAAGCGCCTCTCCAAGATGCTCGGTGTGCCCGTGGTAGAGGTCTCGGCGCTGCGCTCCAAGAACCTCGATACGCTGGTGGGCACCGCCGTCGACTCGGGCCGTGCCAACAAGGTGGCCCAGGGCGTGAAGTGCTTCTCGCCCGAGGTCGAGGACGCGCTCCAGACCATCGCCAGCACCATCGCCGGCTCCTGCGCGCCAGACCTTCTCCGCTGGTACTCCATCAAGGTCTTCGAGCGCGACTCAGCCGCCATCGAGTCCCTCGGGCTCTCCAAGCAGCAGCTTGCCAGCATGGAGAAGGTCATCGAGGCCATCGAGCAGGACCGCGACGACGACTCCGAGTCCATCATCACCTCCGAGCGCTACGAGTGGATCGCCACGGTCATGGACGCATGCGTGGTCAAGGCGCCGGGCAAGCTCACCGTCTCCGAGAAGATCGACCGCGTGGTCACCAACCGCGTGCTTGGCCTGCCCATCTTCATTGCCATCATGATCGGCGTGTACTGGGTTGCTCTTGTCGCCGTGGGCACTCCCGCCACGGACTGGGTGAACGACAACCTCTTCTCCGATGGCTTCTTTGTGAGCGGCAGCGGCCAGGCCGCCTTTGAGGAGGCCGACGAGGCGTGGCAGGACGCCCACTACACCGACCAGATCTCCGGCTACATTGCCGCGGCCGAGGAGGCCGGCGTCGACACCGACGGCGTGCAGGACGCCATCGACGCGGACCCGCAGACCGCAGGCAACGAGGCCACCATCACCGAGTTCGAGGAGGCCGCCGAGAAGGCCGGCGTCGTGGCCACGGACGTTCCCGTGACGGACGCCGACGGCAACTACCTCGACACCGAGGGCAACGTCATCACCACGCTCGACGAGGACGGCAACCCCGTGCTTGCCGAGGGCCAGGAGCTGGACGTCCTCCCCACGGTCACCGAGGCGGACTTTGCCACCGCTGTCGACACCCCCGAGCCCGACCAGCATGACTACGACGGCTTTGTGGACTCCATCCCCAACGCCGTGACCGGCTGGCTCACCGGCGCCGGGGCCTCCGATGTGGTGGTGTCGCTTGTGGTCGACGGCATCATCGGCGGCGTGGGCTCGGTCCTGGGCTTCATCCCGCAGATCTTCGTCCTCTTTGTCATGCTCTGCTTCCTTGAGGACTGCGGCTACATGAGCCGTGTGGCCTTTGTCATGGACCGCGTTTTCCGTCGCTTTGGCCTCTCCGGCAAGTCCTTCATCCCCATGATCGTGTCCTCAGGCTGCGGCGTCCCTGGCGTCCTTGCCACCAAGACTATCGAGAACGAGCGAGACCGCCGCATGACCGCCATGCTCACCACCATGATCCCCTGCTCCGCCAAGCTCCCCATCATCGCTCTGGTCATGGGCGTCCTTGCCGGTGGCTCCGACATGTGGTGGGTTGCCCCGATGTTCTACCTCATGGGCATCGTCGCCATCATCATCTCGGCCGTGATGCTCAAGAAGACCAAGCGCTTTGCCGGCGAGCCCACTCCCTTTGTGATGGAGCTGCCCGACTACCACATGCCCGCCATCAAGAGCTGGGCACTGCACGTGTGGGAGCGCGTCTCGGCCTACGTCAAGAAGGCGGGCACGATCATCTTTGCGGCCGCCGTGGGCATCTGGGCGCTTTCCAACTTTGGCCTGGCCGGCTGGGAGGGTGGCGACGGCTCCTTCGGCTTCCTGCAGGCCATGGACGGCGCGCCCGAGACGTACATGGACTACTCGATCCTCGCCGGCATCGGCGGCGCGCTGAGTTTCATCTTCGCTCCGCTTGGCTTTGGCAACTGGCAGGCCACCGCGTCCACCATCTCGGCCCTCATCGCCAAGGAGAACCTGGTCTCCACCTTTGGCGTCCTGTACGGGCTCGGTGACGCTACCGAGAACTCCGTCTCTATGTGGCAGGGCTTCGCCAACATGTTCACCATCGCCGGCACGCTCCACGTTGGTGCCATGTGCGCCTTCGTCGCCTTCAACATGCTCTGCGCGCCGTGCTTCGCCGCCATGGGCACCATCCGCCGCCAGATGGACGACCCCAAGTGGTTCTGGTTCGCCATTGGCTACGAGTGCGGCTTTGGCTGGGTCATTGGCCTTCTCATCAACCAGTTCTACGAGCTCTTTGTCTTTGGGAACTTTGGGGTCTGGACCGTGGTCGCCTTTGCCCTGCTCGCCCTTATGCTGTTCCAGCTCTTCCGTCCCATGCCCAAGTGGGACGAGAAGGACGAGCACATCCTCGACAACCTGGCCGAGGAGCCCGTCGCCTAGGTGACGTTCCGGACGGCCCTTTCCCACCAAACCGTGGGGGAGGGCCGTCGTTCTGTTACCTCTGCTCGGCCCCCGCAGCCTTACGAAGACGCTCCTGGCATGCGGGGCACACGCCGGTGAGGATGGTGCTGGTAGAGACGCTGGCGTAGCCGGTGGAGCGCTCAATCTGGCGGCAGAAGTCGTCCTGCTTGGACATGGGGACGTCAATCACGGTGCCGCACTCCGAGCACACCAGGTGGGCGTGGTGGTCCATGCGGCGGTCAAAGCGCTCACCGCCGGGGGTCTTCACCGAAAGGATTTCTCCGGTGTCAGCGAGCAGGTGCAGGTTGCGATAGACGGTTCCACGACTGATGTGGTCGTCCTGCTCGCGGACGCGAAGGTATATCTCGTCGGCGGTGGGGTGGTCGCACAGCTCCTGCACCGCCTCAAGCACCAGCTGCCGCTGGCGCGTGTTTCTTCTCTCCATGACTGCTCCTGCTCTCCGTGCGTGGCTTTGGCTTACACGGTGATGTTACCCAAACAATATTAGGACTATATACCATTTAGCGCGACTACGCGAGAGTTACGTGTCGCCGCCGGCTCTGAGCTCTTATCCCGCTCGGCCCCCTCCCGTTCTTTAGCGGTTTCTGGGAATCGACCGCCGCGTTTGCCCAGTTGGCAGATAGCGTGGTTCTCAAATACCGCTAAAGCATGGCGAGGAGCGAGAGAAAAAGAGGTTCAAGCTCTCTTGGGTGGGATCCCGCTGCACCAAAAACGAGACTATTCAGTACTTTTACCGCGAGTTGCCGAGTACATGGGCCGAACGAATTACGGAGACGCAGGTAGATAAAAAGGCACCAGTGAGGTGATACCAAGAGGAATCCAAAAAAGTACTGAGAAGTGCCGAGTTTGGTGCAGCGCCCCCTCATCTCCCTAACCCCGTGCAGCAGCAACCTCCGCCCACCATTCTTTAGCGGTTTCTGAGAATCGGCCGCCGCATTTGCCCAGTTGGCGGGAAACGCGATTCTCGAATACCGCTAAAGAACGCGAGGGATAGGGGGAGGAGGTGGACCGCCTCCGAAAAAGTCGAAATTCTCGCTTGAAATACTTTCTCAACTGTCGATAATAAGTCTCAGTACCAATAGTGGTACGCAGACAACCACCAACACAGAGAAGGAGCGTCACATGTCCCTCATCAACAAGGAAATCGGCGATTTTGCCGTCCAGGCCTTCCAGAACGGCGAGTTCAAGACCGTCACCAAGGCTGACGTCCTGGGCAAGTGGGCCCTGTTCTTCTTCTATCCCGCGGACTTCACCTTTGTGTGCCCCACCGAGCTCGAGGAGCTGGCTGAGAACTACGACGCCTTCAAGGCTGAGAGCTGCGAGGTCTACTCCGTGTCCTGCGACACCCACTTTGTCCACAAGGCCTGGCACGACGAGTCCGAGCGCATCTCCAAGGTGACCTACCCCATGCTCGCTGACCCCGCCCACGTCCTGGCCGAGGGCTTCGAGGTCCTGATCCCCGCCGACGGCCTTGCCGAGCGCGGCGCCTTCATCGTTGACCCCGACGGCAAGATCCAGGTCTACGAGGTCACCGCCGGCGGCATTGGCCGCAACGCCAAGGACCTCCTGCGCCTGGTGCAGGCCGCGAAGTTTGTGCGCGAGCACGGCGACCAGGTGTGTCCCGCCAAGTGGCAGCCGGGTGCCGAGACCCTCAAGCCCTCGCTTGACCTCGTCGGCCAGCTTTAGGCACACCGCGCGAACAAAGCGCAACCGTAGATTCCGGAGCCCGCCGCGCTGGCTCGGCGGGCTCCATCCATGATTCGCCGCGCGCGGCGGGGGAGGTTAGGCACATGAGCGAGAACAACATCGACAACGTATACGACGCGGTGGTGATTGGCGGCGGCCCGGCCGGGCTCACGGCCGCGCTTTACCTGGCCCGCGCGCGCTACCGCGTGCTGGTGGTCGAGCGCGAGCACTTTGGTGGCCAGATCACCATCACCTCCGAGGTCGTGAACTACCCGGGCGTGCTCACCGCAAGCGGCGAGCAGCTTACGGACACCATGCGCCGCCAGGCGGAGGCCTTTGGCGCCGAGATGCTGCTGGCAAGCGTGGAGTCGCTCGACCTTGCGGCAGACGTCAAGGTGGTGCACACCTCGCGCGGCGACATCCGCTGCCTGGCGGTTCTTCTCGCCACCGGCGCCTCGCCGAGAAGCGCCGGCTTCGAGGGCGAGGAGAACTTCCGCGGCCACGGCGTGGCGTACTGCGCCACCTGCGACGGCGAGTTCTTCACCGGTCGCGAGGTCTTCGTGGTGGGCGGCGGCTTTGCCGCGGCAGAGGAGGCGGTCTTTCTCACCACGTACGCCTCGCACGTGACCATCCTGGTCTACACGGATGACTTCACCTGCGCAAAGGCCACGGCTGATGCGGCCTATGCCAACGAGAAGATCACCGTGCGGACAAACGCGCAGCTTCTGGCCGTGGAGGGCGACTCCGTGGTGCGGGGCGTCCGCTGGCTTGACCGCGCCACGGGCGAGGAGCACGAGTTCTCCTCGGCAGACGGCGGCCCGGTGGGCGTCTTTGTCTTTGTGGGCTACGCGCCGGCAACCTCGCTGGTGGCGGGCGTGGCCGAGCTTGACCCGCAGGGCTACGTGATCACGGACGATCGCCAGATGACGAGCGTCGAGGGCCTCTTTGCCGCGGGTGACGTGTGTCAGAAGCGCCTGCGCCAGGTTGCCACCGCCGTGGGGGAGGGCGCGGCCACGGCAACCGAGATGGAGCGCTATCTCAAGGCAGCGCGCGAGCGCACTGGCATCATGCCCAAGCAACCTGCCAGCAGGACGCGCGACGTGGCCGAGAGGCCCGCGCATGCCTCGGCAGCTGCGCACGCCGGCGCGCCCGGCTCTCCCATCGATGATGCCATGGCGGCCCAGCTCCAGGCGGTCTTCTCGCGCATGCAGAACCCGCTGGTACTGCGCCTGCACCTCGACGGTGGTGACGTCTCGGCCGAGCTGCGCTCCTACATGGACGCGCTGGCCGCTCAGACGGAGCTGTTGACGGTCCAGGAGGCAGATGCCTCCGCCGACGATCCAGCCGAGCTGCCCTTTGTTGAGGTCGTGCGGGCCGATGGCACGCCTTCTGGCCTCGCCTTCCACGGCGTTCCCGGCGGCCACGAGTTCACGTCCTTTGTGCTGGGGCTCTATAACGCCGCTGGTCCCGGCCAACCCATCGCGGATGCCGACCGTCAGTGCATCGCAGACATTATGCGCCCGGTGAGCCTGCGCGTGCTCGTGGGGCTCTCGTGCACCATGTGCCCGGACGTGGTGGTGGCGTGCCAGCGCATGGCGGCGGATAACCCGCTGGTCACGGCCAACGTCTACGACGTCAACCGCTTCCCGGCGCTGCGCGAGCGCTACGACGTGATGAGCGTGCCGTGCCTCGTGATTGATGACGGTACAGGCGAGCGCGTGAGCTTTGGCAAGAAGGGGCTTTCCGAGATCCTCGCGCTCGTGGGGTAGCGGGCGGCGCGTGGCCTGCGGAGCAGCCGCTGATAACGGCAGGGATGCTGGGCTCTTATCGGCGTGGCTTTTTCCGCCGGAAGAGCCCTGCCTTCCTGCTCTGCCAAGGGTTATTTCCACAATCTTCAGGTCATGCGGTCTGAAAATCACGTAGTTTTGTCCCAAAAGCTCGAATGTCAAACTTCGAGCATGTCCCGCAGATAAGCGCAGCTAAGACATCGAGGCAAAGGACTTCCCATGAGTGCAAAGGCTAAGTATCAAGTCGGCCGGCGGCCACTGATGGCACTGGCGGTTGCCGTGCTTGCTGTGGTGCTGTCCCTCTCGTGCCTGACAACCGTTGCCAGGGCGGACGATACCACCACGAGCGGTACGGTCAAGATTGGCTACGACTCGAAAACCGACATCCACTCCGTAACGGATGACGACGGGACGAAGATCATCCTGTACTGCATGAACAACCAGCTCCACTGGCCGCACTCCACGTCATCGACTCCGAATGTCCCAAACTACACGCTTGGCTACCTCACACCCGGCATGTTTCGGCCGCAGGAGAAGTACGAGGAGTGCATGGAGAAGCTTCTCGCCATCCTGTACGCGGGCTATCCCTACAATGGCCTGCACCTGTATGAGGTGACGGACCAGGGCAAGCAGATCACCGAGGCCGAGTTCAACCAGATGCTCGATGCGCCCGAGGTGCTTCGCCGGGACTTCCCCGACTCTCTGGGGGACACCACCTTCACCTATGCCGACTACACCAGCGCTAACAAGGTGAACCTCGACAAGCTCAAGGCGTTTCTGACAAAGGTCTTTGCACTCTTCCCCAACGGCAAGAGCGCCTCTGGCCTTACCTACCAGGAGATTCTTACCACCAACTTCTACAATGCGGCGTCTGCCATGGTCTATGGGACAAAGGACACTACACCGCTCCAGTACTGGAACGAGCAGTATGCCGACGACACCTTGGTAACGGAGTCGCAGGCATACAAGGCAACCCGGGATGCCATCTGGGTGCTCCTCCAAGAGTACGGAGTGCCGAGCAACAACCTTACGCGAAAGAGTCTTGACGTTGTCCACAACCCCCTCTCGCTCCGCCTGCTGGACGGCGCCAACGCCAACGAGGTGCTGCGCACCGAGCCGCAGGCGAGCGCTCTGGGCTTCTCGGGCGACACCAAGTTTGCCTATGATCCGGCAACCAAGACCTGGCGCACAGGCCTTCTCACCATCACCGAGGGCGAGAAGTACAACGGCCTCTACAAGCTCACGCTTCCCGAGGGCATGACCGCCGTCGACGAGGAGGGCAACGACATCTCCGGTACCACGATTCGTGCCGGCAGGGGCTTCTGCCTGGTTTCCAGCACGAAGCCCACCCAGACGGCCACGGTTTCGGCCTCGTCGACCCTCACCTGGCTTAAGGAGACGCGCCAGTACTCTCCCGTGAACTCCACCGAGTTCCAGCACATGATTGGTGCCCTCATCTACACCAAGGACGTCTCGACCAGCGTTACGACCCAGCCTGCGACGGAGGGCTCGCTCTCTGTGACCAAGAACGTTGATGGCGAGGAGAACTCGACCACGGCATTCAAGTTCACCGTAACGCTGGGCGACACCTCGATCAACGGTTCGTACGGGGCGATGGACTTCACCAACGGTGTGGCGACGTTCGAGCTGCACAATGGCGAGGCCGCTGTGGCGGAGCACCTTCCGGCAGGCGTCACCTACACGGTTGCCGAGGAGGCAAACGACGCCTTCACAACAACGTGGGATGGCCAGACCGGCAGCATCGTTGCCGAGAAGACTGTGGCCGCGACCTGCACCAACACGCTCAAGCCGAAGTCGCCGGAGCCGAAGGAACCCATTACGCCCAACACCACCGATGAAACAAACGAAGAGACAAAGCCCGCGCCCAACGTCCCCGACTCCAAGCCCGCGCCCAAGCAGCCCGCGGCTGTGCCGGATACGAGCGACAGCACCAACTACGCCTCGATCGTTGGCTTTGCCGTTGCCGGCGTGGCCGTGCTCTCGATTGCCTTCATCTGGGGCGGCCGTTCTCGCAGACGCCACGGTGACCACCTGCGGTAACGGTCGGCTTATCGGCCGTGCGCTGTCGCACATAGCTTTGATGCTTCGAGGGCTCCGCTTTGGTGGGGCCCTCGTTTTCGATGCTGCGAAAGATCGTTCTCGCGTGTCCGATTGGGCCTGTGATTGTGTTCGCGCGACCAGTCGAGCCTATGGACGCACAAAAATGCTCTAACGAACGGCAAATGCCGAGTGACTGCATAAAATGGCTCTATCGGACGGCGCCTATTGACACCACAAATTGGCCAACGAATATTTAGTGCATAATATCAACGATTAACAGGATATAGATTCGTAATGTTGCATACTCATGCACTTAAGCGAACACGGTCTCCCTCAGGTACCGTTCGATAGGGCACTTTTGTGCAAGGTCGGCGAGAAATCCGTTCGATAGAGCGTTTTTATGCGGCAGAAGGCAAGTGACCAGGCGAGGAAGAATCAGGATGGCAGCTCAAACGGCTGTCGCGGCTCGCACCAAATGGCAGGGCGTTCCTCCGGACGCCTCTCTACGCGCTAGGCGCAACCATCGCGTTGAAACCGCTTGCTACCAGGTAGATTACCAGCAGCGCAATGGTGAGCCTAGTGTAGAACGCTCGGCGCAGCGAGACGTACGCCACCCACTCGCGCACCAGTGCGTTAAGGGAGAAGTACAGGCGCACGTGTGACCCAACGCCATCCGCGGGAACACCCAGCTCGCGGGTGATGAGTAGTGCCCGGAAGACGTGGTAGTCGTCAGTCACGACAAGGATGCGGCCGGCGTTGCCGCTGTCCTTGTCGGCAAGAAGCTGCGCGCTAAAGCGCAGGTTCTCCCGGGTGTTTGCGGACTTGTCCTCTACAAGGATTGCCTCGGCCGGCACGCCGAGGGACTCTGCGTAGGCGCGCATGGCATGGGACTCCGGCTGTGCTTCGTCCGCACCCTTGCCGCCCGACATGACCAGCGCGGAGCCCGGGTTCCTGCGCCACATCTCCACGCCGCGCTCAACGCGGTGGGCAAGGAGCGGCGTCACCGAGCCGTCGGGCATAAGCCCGGAGCCAAGCACAACAATCCGCTGGTAGCGGCGGTGTCGGTGCGGAATCTGCGCCACCAGGCCGCTCACGGTGTAAAGCGTGAACGCCACGCCGGCGATGCCCAGGAGTATCGCCGCAAAGCCAAAGACCAGGTCGAGCACGCGACCGAGCAGGGGCACGCTGGTGAGGGCGCTGCGAACCTGCGGCCAAACGATCACGTAGGCAACCACGAGGATGCCCAGCCCCAGCGAGAGCATGTTGCGCGGGTTTGCGCCCTCGCGTCGGATGAGCCGCACCCCCGAGGCAACGAGCGTCACCACGAGCGCAACGGGAAACGCCAGGAGCGCCACAGCCATGACGCCAATGACCACAAGGTTTATCTGCTCGGCAACGGGATGGCTCTCGAGCGAAAACGCCTGCAGGAGGAGCACCTCGATGGCAACGACGGCCGTCCCCACGGCAACGAGGAACGACAGCCCGTACCAAAGGCTGCGCTGCTCGTGCGTGTGGAGGCGCCAAAACCAGAGTTGTCCCGTGGCAGCAAGGCAGATAGCGGCAAGGGCGAAGGCTTCCACGACGGCTCCTATCCCGCGAGAGATATCACGTTTATCGCCGTAACTACGATACCCGTTGCCAGCAGCAATGCGTTGGTGAGGCGCGAGTTGGCGTAGCGGCCCATGACGCGCTTCGAGCCCGTGAGGCGGATTTGCGTGAAGATCGTGATTGGCAGCTGCAGCGAGAGCAGCGCCTGCGAGAGCACCAAGCCCTGGAAGGTGTTCTCCACCAGCAGGCATGCCAGCGTGGCAATGCCCATGCACAGCGCCACACCCACGGAGGAGTGGCGGTCATGGATGTCGTACTCCTCGCCAAACATGCCCGCGCTGATGGTGCCCGCCGCCATGCCCGCTGTGATGGAGGACGAGAGTCCCGCCAGCAGCAGCGCCACGGCAAAGATGACCGTCGCTGCCGAGCCCAGAATGGGAGAGAGCGTCGCCGCCGCGGTCGCGAGGTCGTCCACCACCACGCCGCGCGTGAAGAATGTCGTGGCTGCCAGAATCACCATGGCGGAGTTTATCGCCCAGCCAACGCCCATTGAGAAGAGCGTGTCGAAGAGCTCGTAGCGCAGGCGTTCGCGGATGACCTTCTCGCCCTGCTGCTCGTAGTGGACACTCTGGATGACCTCGGAGTGCAGGAACAGGTTGTGCGGCATGACCACGGCACCCAGCACGCTCATCACGATGGCTGCGGAGCCGGCGGGGAAGCTTGGACTGACCCACGAGACCGCTGCCTGCGGCCAGTCAACGTTCACCAGCGCAAGCTCGGCAAGGAAGGCCAGGCCGATGAGCGAGACAAACGCGATAATCCAGCGTTCGATGCGCTTGTATGAGTTGGTGGCCAGCATGGCTACCGAGAAGGCGCCCACAATGACGCTGCCCACACGGACGGGCTGTCCAAAGAGCATTTGGAGCGCGATGGCGCCGCCAAGGACCTCGGCCATCGCGGTGGCGACGGTGGCCGCGTACGCGGTGGCGAGAATGGCGGTGCCCAGCCAGCGCGGGAAGTGCTTATGCGTTGCCTCGGCAAGACATTCGCCGGTGGCAATACCCAGGTGGGCGGCGTTGTGCTGCAGCAGGATGAGCATCAGGGTCGAAAGCGTCACCACCCACAGCAACCCGTAGCCAAACTGCGAGCCCGCCGCCATGTTCGATGCCCAGTTGCCTGGGTCGATGAAGCCTACCGTCACCAGCAGGCCGGGGCCAATGTGCTTGAGAATCTCGAGGCCCCCGTGGCCGCCGGTCTTCTCGGCGCCAAACTGCCTGGTCATCTCCTCACGAATGTCCATAGTTTCCTCCACGTGCATCGAGGTGCGCCGGCGCGTGCGACGCGGTATTATTAGTATCAGGTACCATTATGCTCTTATTTGCGGCGCGGTAGTCAAACGGTGGGATTTTTTAGGGGCGCATATTGAGGGCAAGGGGAAGCGCGGCGTCCCCAAAATGCATCGAACTACCCTTGGTTACATTAAATTTGGGAATTATGCGCCGAAGTGGCCTTCGTTACACTGGATTTTGCCGGGGGTCTGAGTATCGGCTCACACATCTTGCTATATGATTCAAAGCACACACTACATATTGTATGTGATGGCAACCTCCTACTTGGGAGGTTCTCAAAACAACGTGTAACAAAGGCCACTTCGGCGCAACAAACCGAATATTAGTGTAACGAAGGGGATTTCGGTGCACGCGACAGCCATTCACCGCAGCCGAACAATGACTTAACAACCTCTGCCAGCGCGGCTAATGGTTGCTTACGCCCGCAATACCTCCGCCGGTTACCCTTGTTCTCGAACAACACGACCAATGACCCCTTCCTCGTGCGGGCCCAATCCGGTGGCATTACCCCTGGCTGGGCCCGTCCCCCTTTGCTTGGCGCCGTACGCGCGTCTTTGGCTCATCCCAGAAAGATGTGCTCTTTCCGCCGAGGGCTGGCCGCGCCCCTTTGCGCCGTGCTCGTCAGGTACCATCGGTCGACGTGCGCCGGGCCAAAGTCGCCGGCCAGGGGGAGGGGAGCACCGCCATGACACTGCAGCAGCTTCGCTACGTGGTCGAGGTCGCCACGGCCGGATCGATCACCGCCGCGTCGCAGCGACTCTTCATCGCCCAGCCGTCGCTCTCCAAGGCCATCTCAGAGCTCGAATCCGAGATGGGCATCACGATCTTCGAACGCTCCAGCAAGGGTGTCGTGCCTACGGAGGACGGCACGCGGTTCCTCTCGTACGCGCGGCAGGTGGTCGAGCAGGCCGACCTCCTCGAAGCCCAGTACAAGCACGGTACGCCGCCGCGCCGCGTCTTTGGCGTCTCGAGCCAGCACTACGCGTTCGCGGTCAATGCCTTCGCCGAGCTGGTGCGCGAGCACGGCGAGAGCCGCTACGAGTTCAGCCTGCGCGAGGGAACCACCTTCGGCACCATCGAGGACGTCCGCCTGCAGCGCTCCGAGCTGGGCGTTCTCTACCGCAACGACTTCAACCGAGAGGTGCTCACCAGCGCCATTCGCGATGCCGAGCTGCGCTTCGAGCCGCTCTTCGAGGCCCGCGAGCACGTCTTTGTGAGCAGGACCAACCCGCTGGCCGCGCGCGACTCCGTGACGCTTGAGGACCTTGCGCCGTACCCGCGCCTCTCCTACGACCAGGGCTCGCGCAACTCGTTCTACTTTGCCGAGGAGCCCCACATCACCGAGCAGGTGGACAAGGCCGTGGTGGTCACGGATCGAGCAACTCTTTTCAACCTGCTCATTGGCCTCGATGGCTACACCATTTCCTCCGGCATTCTGAGCGTGGACCTAAACGGCGAGAACATCGTGGCTGTTCCGCTTGAGAATGGCGGCACGATGGAGCTGGGCTACATCCACCAGCCGCGTCGGCCCCTCTCGCCCATGGCGGAGCGCTACCTCGAGCACCTGAGCGCCTACGTTGCGAAGTACATAGCCTCTGGCTATGGCAGGTAATAGCACATCGATAGTTCCTTTGGCTTCTCGCGTGGGGCACCATTGCTCTTGTCAACGGCAAGAGAAAGGTAACCCCATGAGCATCGCATATGACAAGAAGACCCCGCACCGCTTTGACGTGGTTGGCAGCTTCCTGCGTCCCGCCCGCCTGAAGCAGGCGCGCGTCGACTGGAAGGCCGGGCGTATCTCGGCCGAAGAGCTTTCGGCCATCGAGGACGAGTGCATCCGCGACCTGGTGGCAAAGGAGAAGGCCGCCGGACTGAGCGTGATCACCGACGGCGAGTTTCGTCGCGAGACCTGGCACCTCGACTTTATGTGGGCGTTCGACGGCGTGGCGCACAAGCCCACCGAGACCGGCCTGCCCTTCCACGACGAGGCCGCAAAGATCGATGACACCTACCTCACCGGCAAGATTGCCTACCGCGGTGGCCATCCCTTCATCGAGCACTTCCGCTTTGTCCAGGACCTCGAGGACGAGAAGTGCGTGGCTAAGCTCACCATCCCGGCGCCGGCGCAGTTTTTCGAGCAGTTCGCGATGCCCTTCAACCTGGAGGCAACGCGCCGCTACTACAAGACTGACGAGGAGCTGGCGGACGACATCGTTGCCGCGTACCGTGCGTTCATCGCCGACGTTTACGCTGTGGGCTGCCGCAATCTGCAATTTGACGACTGCTCGTGGGGCATGGTCGTGGACCCGCACGCCGAGCAGTTTTTTGGCACCGACGCCGCTGGCCTGGAGCGCGTGAAGGAGGCCCTGCTCGACGTCAACAACCGCGCGCTGGAGGGCCGCCCCGCCGACCTCACGGTGAACACGCACGTGTGTCGCGGCAACTTCCATTCCACGTGGGCCTGCGAGGGCGGCTACGACGAGGTTGCGGACTTCCTTCTCGCACGCGAGAACGTCGATGCGTTCTTCCTGGAGTTTGACGACGCGCGCTCGGGCGGCTTTGAGCCGCTGGCAAAGGTTCCGGCGGGCAAGAAGGTCGTGCTGGGGCTGGTGACCACCAAGTCTGCGGCGCTGGAGGATCCCGCGGCTGTGGTCGCGCGCATTCACGAGGCCGAGAAGTACGTGCCGCTTGAGAGCCTGTGCCTCTCGCCCCAGTGCGGCTTTGCGTCGTGCGAGATTGGTAACAAGCTGACCGAGGACGAGCAGTGGGCGAAGGTCCGCCTGGTGCGCGAGGTGGCCGAGAAGGTCTGGGGGTAGGGGAGCGCGCGGGCGTTTGTCGTCGACGGCGGGGGTAGGCGGCGGGGCCTTCGCAGAGAAAATAGTCGAGTTTTTATTAAGTTCCCGACCACAATAAGTTAACCATGGTGTACTCTTCTCTTAGAGTTAAGTAAGGCTTACACCTGCGACACCGACTGCAGCGCAGGAGCACGAGCCGTTGACTCCCGCCGTAGCGTCCGGACCCTCTCCCCGGGCAATCGGCACAACAGGCGCCGCCGACGTTCCCCTTTCTTGCGTCGGCGGCGCGATCTTTTCGGCACAGTGTTCTATCCACAACATTTATTTTCGCTGTATCGGCAATTCTGGTATGGGGGAGGGGCGCTGCGGGTATACACACGTAAGTAAGAGAAAGATAACTTTTACTTCGCACTTCACTATGCAATACCTGCGGCAGTCAAACCGCCACAGACAACCACACGAAAGGTGGCACATCATGAGCGCAATCGAGAAGGTCCACGCACGCGAGGTCCTGGACTCCCGCGGCAACCCCACGGTCGAGGCAGAGGTCACGCTTGCAGATGGCAGCTTCGGCAGGGCGATCGTCCCCTCCGGCGCCTCTACCGGCGAGTTTGAGGCCGTCGAGCTTCGTGACGGCGACGCCGCCCGCTACCAGGGCAAGGGCGTCGAGAAGGCCGTTGCCCACGTGAACAACGAGGCCCGCGAGGCCGTCCTCGGCCTCGACGCCCGCAACCAGCGCGGCGTTGACTCGGCCCTTATCGCCGCCGACGGCACCCCTAACAAGGGCAAGCTGGGCGCCAACGCAATCCTGGGCGTGAGCCTGGCAACCGCCCGCGCGGCCGCTGCCTCCGCGGGGCTTCCGCTTTACGCCTACCTGGGCGGCCCCAACGCGCACACGCTGCCTACGCCCATGATGAACATCCTGAACGGCGGCGTTCACGCCGATAACAACGTGGACTTCCAGGAGTTCATGATCATGCCCGTCGGCGCGCCTAACTTCCACACCGCTCTTCGCTGGTCTGCCGAGGTCTACCACACCCTGAAGGGCGTCCTCAAGGATGCGGGCCTCTCCACCGGCGTAGGCGACGAGGGCGGCTTTGCCCCCGACCTCAAGACCAACGCCGAGCCCTTCGAGTACCTCATGAAGGCCGTCGAGAAGGCTGGCTTCAAGCCGGGCGAGGACTTCGTCTTTGCCATGGATCCCGCCACGAGCGAGCTCTATGACGCCGCAACCGGCACCTACGTCCTCAAGGGCGAGGGCCGCACGCTCACCAGCGCGCAGATGGTCGACTACTGGGACAAGCTTGTCTCGTCCTACCCCATCATCTCCATCGAGGACGGCCTGGCCGAGGAGGACTGGGACGGCTGGCGTCAGCTCACCGAGCGCCTTGGCTCGCGCGTGCAGCTGGTTGGCGACGACCTCTTTGTCACCAATACCGCCCGCCTGCGTCGCGGCATCGAGCTGGGTGCGGCAAACGCGCTGCTCGTGAAGGTTAACCAGATTGGCACCCTCACCGAGACCCTCGAGGCCATGCAGACCGCGCAGCGCGCCCGCTACACCACGATCGTCTCGCACCGTTCGGGCGAGACCGAGGACACCACGATCGCCGACCTGGGCATTGCCACCAATGCCGGCCAGATCAAGACTGGTGCACCCGCCCGCTCTGACCGGGTGGCCAAGTACAACCAGCTGCTTCGCATCGAGGAGGAGCTGGGCGACGCCGCCGAGTACGCCGGCCGCTCCGCCTTCTACAACATTGCTCGATGAGACAAAGGGAGTTTCCCTTTGTCTCATGCGCCTGGAGCTTGTCTCGCCCGTACTTGCGGACGGCGAGCTCCGGGCGCTTTTTTCTTCTGGCGGGCGCGGGAGGGCCGTCGGGGCCGTCGTGCGCCGCCCCGTGGCGCTCTTTGGCTCCTACGACTGGGGCGATGGCGAGTGGATGCGCACGTGGGAGCAGGCGGCCAAGGATGCCGGTGTGAACGTGGTCGAGACCTACATCGCGCACCTCGAGCCGGACGATGACGCGCTTACAGCCTGCGAGGCCCTTGGCGCCAAGCTGGCGGGATGAGACCAAGGGAGTTTCCCTTTGTCTCATCGGCGCGGGGAGGGTGGCCTCTCCGCGCCGATTATTCTAGTCCGTGATGTCACTGTCGAGCGTGGCGCGCACGGTGTAGTCGGGGAATGCCTCCTCGACTTCGTGCACAATCTGCTGGTACTCGCCCTGCCGGTCAGGCGCCTCAAATGCGATAATCACGTCGAACTCCAGCAGGTGGCGCGCCTCGTCCACGTGGAAGCCGTGGAACTGCAGCACGTGATCGTGTGCTGTCACGATGCGACGCACGCGCTCGCGCATGTCGGCGACGTCCTTGCAGGTGTTTCTCGAGTAGATGCCCACGGCGGCGAGAATCACCTGGCCGTCAGTGCGCGCAAAGACGCGCTCGGCCACGCGCCGCGAGAGCTCGTCAATCTCCTCTGCCGAGGTGGTGTCGGGCACCTCCACGTGGACCGAGCCAACCCTGCGCTCGGGCCCGTAGCTGCTCAGGATGAGGTCGTAGACGCCCAGGGCGCAGTCATCCTCGGCCACGATGCTCTTGACCTTCTCGGCAAGCTCGGGGCTCACGCGCTCGCCCAGTATCTGGCTGAGCGTCTGCCAGAGCATCTCAAGGCCGGCCTTCACGATGAACGCCGAGATCACGGCGCCCACCCAGGCTTCAAGCGAGATGCCCCACGCCAGGTAGACCACGGCGGCGCCCAGCGTTGACACCGAGAGTACTGCGTCCGAGAGCGCGTCCTGCCCCGAGGCCACCAGCGAGTCGGCGTTCACGCGCCTGCCAACAGACTGCACGTGGCGGCCGAGAAGCACCTTGGCCACGACGCCGGCGGCAACAACCACTAGCGCGGCGGCGGAGTAGTCCGGCGCCTCGGGCGAGACGATCTTCTGCACGGATTCCACGGCCGAGGTGATGCCGGCGTAGAGCACGATGATCGAGATGACCATGGCCGTGAGGTACTCAATGCGCCCGTAGCCCATGGGGTGGCGCTTGTCCGGCGCGCGCCCGGCGAGCTTGGTGCCCACGATCGTGATGACCGACGAAAGCGCGTCGGAGAGGTTGTTCACTGCGTCGAGGGTGATGGCGATGGAGTTGGAGATCACGCCCACCACGGCCTTGAATGCGGCGAGCAGCACGTTGGCTACGATTCCGAGGATACTTGTGCGTACGATGGTCTTCTCGCGCTCGGTGGTGGGAATGGGCGCGGCCGCCTGGTTCTTCTCGGCGCTGCTGTCCTGCTTGTTGCTCACTGGTTCTCGCTTCCTTCCGTCTGTGTGCATGCGTTGCTGCAGGTTGGCTCGCCATCGCGCACGCTGGCAAGTACCTTTGCTAGGAGCCGCTTGAGCTCCGCGGCCTCGTCTGCCGAGAGGTGCACATGGCACGCCATGGCCGCCGGCACGGATGCCGCGCGGTCACGGAGGTCGAGGCCCTTGGGCGTGAGACGCACCTCAAGCACGCGCGCGTCGGTCACGCTCCTCTCGCGCGTGATGTAGCCGCTCTTCTCGAGCTTCTTCAAGACCGGCGTAAGCGTGCCCGAGTCCAGGTAGAGCCGCTCGCCAAGGTGGCTCACGGTGGCTGCGCCCTCCTCCCAGAGGACCATCATGCAGAGGTACTGCGTGTAGGTGAGGCCGAGCGGACCAAGCAGCGGCTGGTAGCTGCGGACGACCTCCTTTGAGCAGGCGTAGAGCGGAAAGCACAGCTGGTTGTCTAGGCGCAGGAGCTCGGCAGGGGAGGCCCCCTTCGTTGCGAAGGGGGCCTCCTGTGGTGATTCCTGTGGCGCTGCCGTGGTTTGCAGTTGGGTGGCGGCCACTAGAGCTGCGCCTCGATTGCGCGCTCGACCTCGTCCATGCTGGCGGTGGGCTCGAAGCGGGCCACGAGGTGGCCGTTACGGTCGATGAGGAACTTGGTGAAGTTCCACATGATGTAGGCCTTCTCGCCGAACTTCTTGTTGTTGGCCTTGGCGAACTTGTCGAGCGCCGCCGCCTTGAGGCCATCGCCAAAGCCCTGGAAGGGGCGTTCGGTGGCAAGGGCGGCAAAGAGCGGGTCTGCGGTGTCGCCGTTCACGTCGAGCTTCTTGAAGCGCGGGAACTCAGTGTTGAACTTGAGCGAGCAGAACTGGTTGATCTGGTCGTCGGACTCGGGCGCCTGGCCGGCAAACTGGTTGCAGGGGAAGTCCAGGATCTCGAGGCCCTGGTCCTTGTGGGCGGCGTAGATGCGCTCGAGGTCCTCATACTGGGGCGTGAAGCCGCAGCCGGTGGCGGTGTTCACAACGAGCAGGACCTTGCCGGCGTAGGTGCTCAGAGGGACGGTGCTGCCGTCCTGTGCGGTGACAGAAAAGTCCAGGTAGTTGGTGGTGTTCTCGGATGCCATGATGGCTCCCTCCTCCGGGCGTTGCGGCCCGGTGTTGTTGGTAACGGCTTCAGTATGGCGCGAACTGGCGGGCTGGCGGCGCTAATCGATTGAGCACAACTAATTGTACACAATTAATTTGGGGGGCTTTGGCGTAAGGTCTCAGCCTCAGACGTCATCCTGCAGATTCCGTCTTCTTACAGTTTTCGATCGTTTAGAGGCTGCTAACCGATCGGAATCTGCAGCCAAGTCACAAGCTTGCATTTTTCGATCGGTTAGAGGGTGCTAACCAATCGAAATTTGCAGCTACGTCTGGCCTTGCATTTTCGATTTTTATCGTACTGTCAAGTTCGATTATTGGGCGGGGAGTTCCAGATTGGGGGCGTCAGCCCGTTCGTTGTTACCTGCTCGTCGCGAGCCGGCGGCGTCGCCGAGTTGGCAGTCGAGAACCTCGACGCGCCGGTAACAAGCCCCGGCCGCGCAGCTCCGTTGTTACCGGCTCATCACAGGTTCGTCGCATCTGCCCAGTTGGCGGCCGAGATGCGCGACGAGCCGGGAACAGCGGGATGCCCAGAAAGCCAAAAAGAGGGGTCCCGGCATAGCCGAGACCCCATACCTCACAGCAAGCAAGCCCGCGCTACGCCCTCGGGTCCGCCACCTGCACCAGCTCGGTGCCCTCGGTGTCGTAGTCGTCCATGGCAACGCTACGAATTGCGGGGTCCTCGTAGGTGTTGAAGTAGTACGTGCGCGTGGCCGCGGAGTAGCCGCCGGTGTACACGGTGCGCTCAAACTCGCCGTTGGTCATGCGGGCCGCGCCGTCGATCATGGCAACGCCCTCAAGCTCGTGGAACATGCGGCTCACGTTTGCCTTCTCGCCCGACTGCACCGGATAGTGCGAGTTCAGGTACGCAACGCGCACAAAGCGCGAGGTAGAGTAGTAGTCACCGGGAATCCCGCGCATGCCCGCGCCGGAGCCATAGGGGAGAAGCTCGGCCTTGTCCCACACCACGTTCTGCGGCAGCTCGTTGGAGACGTTCATGTAGTTGCGCAGGTTCTCGCGATGCCAGGCAAAGCCGGGCTGGTTGGCCAGGACGTCCACGTCGTCGTGGTAGACCTCCATGCCCTGCGCCGTCTGCTCCACCACAATGCTCCTCGTGGCGTCGCCAATGATCCAGTGCAGCAGCGACACGGGGTACTTGTCGTTGATGGGCTTGCCAACAATCACCAGGTCATCGAGGGCGCGCTCGACCTCGTCGACGGTCGTGAAGTTGGCCACAACCCACAGTGGGAACTCGTAGGCGGCAACGTTGGTCTTGCCCTCAACCGGGGCGTCGGCGTACTGCGCGTAGCCCGGGAAGTTGAGGCCGGCCACTGCCAGCCCGGAGGCGTTGGCGCAGTCAAAGTAGAGCGGCATGCCCTCCTCGACAATGCCCATGCCAATCACGGGCTCGCGCATGCCCGTAACGGCGCCAAACGGGGAGTTGGGCTTGAAGCCGCGCGGCGTCACCACGACGCGCTCGCCGTACCCGCAGCTCCAGTCGAGGTTTCGCGCGAGGTACATCTGACCCTTGTCGTCTGTGAACCTGATTGCCGTGCACATGACGATGCCTCCTGGTTCCTAGGAACGAGCCCGGCCTGCATGGACCAGCGCCGAGACCGTCCAAACGAGTGCCTGCTAGACCATGTCTACCCGCTCCGCACCAGTAATTCTCAGGTCAGCCGAGAAGAACTCGCGTAACGCACGAATGGTCCACGTGGTGTCGCGCGTGCCCGCCGTCTCGTAGCTGGAGTGCATTGCCAGCTGCGGCAGGCCAATGTCCACGGCGTGAACGCTCACCTGCGTGTTCGAGAGGTTGCCAAGCGTGGACCCACCGGCCATATCCGAGCGGTTGGCAAAGGTCTGGTGCGGCACGCCGGCCTTCTCGCACAGCGACACAAAGACAGCCCGGCTAAAGGCGTCGGTCGTGTACTTCTGGTTGGCGGCCTCCTTCACCACCGGCCCGCCGTTGAGGCGGCAGCGGTTCTCGGCATCGTAGAGCTCGGGGTGGTTGGGGTGCAGTCCGTGCGCATTGTCGCAGCTCACAAGGAACGAGCGCGAGAGGGCCCGCAAGTAGTCCTCCTCGCCCATGCCCAGCGCCGCGTTGGCGCGCACCAGCGTGTCGTGGAGCAGCGTGGACATGGCCCCCTGCTTGGTGTTGGAGCCAACCTCCTCGTTGTCGAAGCACGCAAAGACGGTGACGCAGCGGCGGTTCTTCTCGGCGACAAATGCCTCCAGCGACGCGAAGGCGCACTGCAGGTCGTCGAGCTTGGGGGACGAGACAAACTCGTCTGCCATGCCCCAGATACATGGGCGCTCGCGGTTCACGAGGAAGAGGTCGCGCGCCAGGATGTCCTCGGGCTTGGCGCCCACGCCCTCGGCGACCATGCGGTCAAAGTCCTCTTTGCGCAGACGGCCAGCCGAGAAGAGCGGGCAGAGGTCGACGGCGCGGTTGAACTCCTTGCCCTTGTTCACGGTGCGGTCCAGGTGGATGGCCACGCTGGGAATGAGCACCAGGTCGCGGTCGGGTGCAAAGAGGCGGCTCACTATGCCCGTGGCCGTGCGCACCAGGACGCGACCGGCGAGCGACAGCGGCCGGTCGAGCCAGGTGTAGTCGATCATGCCGCCGTAGCCCTCCACGTTAAGGCGCAGGTAGGTCTCGGGCCCGTCGAGTACAGGAACGGACTTCACCTTGTAGGTGGGGGAGTCCGCGTGGGCCGCCGTTATCTGGAAGTGGTAGGCGTCGCGGTCAAGGGCGTCCTCGCCCACGCGAAAGGCGATGACGCTAGAGCCGTTGCGAGTGGTGTAGTACGAGCCGCCAGGCTCAACGTCCCAGGCGTCGCCCTCGGGCAGTCGGGTGAATCCGGCCTGGTCGAGACGGTCGCTGATGGTTGCCGCCGTGTGGAACATGCTGGGGCAGTGGTGGATAAAGTCGATGAGGCGCTCCGAGGTCTCAAGGTCCTCGGCCGTGGCGCCCTCTGTGGTTGGGTGCTTCTCGTCTGGCATGCGCGTCCTCTCTGTTGGTTGCAGCCAGACGAGCGTAGCACGCAGGCGTGCGGGCGTGCGACGCCGGGGGACGCGTTTGTCGCAGCATTTTTTGTCAGGGGTGTTGCAGCTTGCGCTTGCCGTAGTCCTCCTTTAGGCTAATTTGCGTTGCATGAACAACTGGGCCGGCCTTTGGCAAGCCGACCGAGAGACGGGAGAGGACCTTGCGCAAGTAGACGCTGCCCCCTGGGGCGAGAAGTTCGTGCCCATATGCTGGTGCTTCGCGCCGGTTCTGCGTCTGCGAGGTCTTTATGCAACTCAACCTTACGAACATCCACTACAGCTATGCCGAAAGTCCGCATGAGGTGCTTCACGGTGTTACCTTAAGCCTACCCACTGGCTGGACCGGCGTAGTTGGCGACAATGGCTGCGGAAAGTCTACGCTTGCTCGGATTGTCACGGGCGAGCTGCGTCCTACGTCGGGGAGCGTGGGGCCTTACGGCCTGGTCTCTTATTACTGCGAGCAGGACAGTGACCGTCCCCCGGCTGCGCTTCTCGACTTTGCTGCTGCATGGGACCGCGATGCCGTGCGACTGCGCGACGCGCTGGGTATTGGCGACGACTGGGCTTGGCGCTTTGGCGAGCTCTCCTCCGGGCAGCAGAAGCGCCTCCAGGTGGCGGTGGCACTCTGGAGCCGACCGGACGTCTTGGTTCTGGATGAGCCAACGAATCACCTTGATGCGCACACGCGCAAGGCGGTCCTGCTCGCACTGCGTTCCTTCTCTGGCGTGGGAATTCTCATCTCGCATGACCGAGACCTTCTCGACGCGCTTGTAGAGAGGTGCATCTCCTTTGAGGGTGGAGAGGTGCGCGTGCGCCCGGGCAATTACTCGCATACCTTTGAGCAGCGGCAACGCGAGACCGAGGCAGCCGCAGATGCTCAGGCGCGTGCGCGGCGAGAGGAGCGTCGTCTGGCGGCCGAGCGCCAGCGACGGGTGGAGGCTGCCTCGCGTGCGGACGGCCTGCGTAGCAGGCGCGGCCTTGACCCGCGTGACCATGACGCACGCGAAAAGATCGGGCGCGCGATTGTCTCGGGCAAGGACGGCCGCGCCACGCATCTTGCCACAACCCTTGATGCACGTATTAAGGGCGAGCGAGACCGTGTGCAGGCGTCATACGTCGAGCGGCGCTATGACGGCAACGTTCCTTCGTTTGGCGAGCGGTCGAGAAGGTCGTTCATCGCGCGGCTGCCGGAGGGGACGGTGCGCTATGGCGGGATTCCGGACGCCCCAGGCGTTGCCGCGCCGGAGCTGTTCCTTGGTTCGGCAGATCACGTTGGCGTTGTTGGACCCAACGGTTCGGGCAAGTCAACGCTGGTCAGGGCGCTTGTTGCAGCGGTTCCTAAGGATGTTCCCATGCTCTACGTGCCTCAGGAGATTGGCGTGGATGCGGCAAGGCGTGCCTGCGCTCGGCTCCAGGGCCTTGCCGCCGGTGAGAAGGGACAGGTACTCTCCGTTGTGGCACAGCTCAATTCTCGCCCGGATGCTCTGCTTGAGGAGGGCGAGCTGAGCCCAGGGGAGTTACGCAAACTCGTGCTGGCGGAGGCGGTTCTCACAAAGCCGCAGCTCTTGGTGATGGATGAGCCAACGAATCACCTCGACCTGCACTCGATTGAGGCTCTGGAGCGTCTTCTCTCCGAGTTCCCCGGTGCGGTAGTTCTGGTTTCGCACGACGCGCGGGTGATGCGGTCGAGCTGCGGGAGAATCTGGGAGCTGCTGCCGGCGAGTGGTGACGACTTTACCAGCGGTGCGGTTGTGGTGGAGCGCTGAGCGTGGTTTGGAGCGCCCTACATGGGGACGCTTGAGCTTATTGCCAAGTTATGGAAGTGGCCGCCCAGCACACGGAATGCCGGGCGGCCTGCTTGCAGCGTATTTCTCGCGTCTTACGCGATGAACTCAAGGAAGGCGTCTGCCTGGGCGGCAAGGGCGGCCTCGTCCTCGGGGGAGAGGGTCAGCGTGCCGGACATCCAGGACTCGCCGGAGAGGGCGATGCCGGTCTCTTTCTCAGTCATGACCTGCGCGCCCACAAAGGCGAGAAGCGCGTCGAGCGCGGCACGCATCTCGGCGGTGGCGGTGCGGCCGCCCGCGCCGGAGACGGTTGCGCGCATGCCGCCGGAAACGGCGGTGTCGCGACCCTTGCCGGGAAGCGGCCTGCTCAGCCAGTCGACCAGGTTCTTCACGTGGCCGGGGAACGAGGCGTTGTACTGCGGGCTTACGAACCACACGCCGTCGGCCTGACGCACGGCCTCACGTACGGCCGCGACCTCTGCGCGCTCGGGATCCTCGAGGTCCTGGTTCATGAGGGGCAGCGCCGAGTAGTCGAGCCTGCTCACGTTGGCGCGGCCCTCAAGCAGCGCCTCGATGCGCTGGGCCAGCTGCTCGTTGAAGCCGTTCTTGCGGAGGGTTCCCACTGCGATGAGGACGTTCTTCTCTGCCATTGCTCTCTCCTGTTCAGTCGGGTGTGTCGACTTGGTAGCAACTCTGTACTAAAATCAGTGTACCCAATATATGTGAGTGTTTGAATAACGTTTTTTCTCGATACTTGGTATTAGTTGAGATACCATCTGCTAACAGCAGGAAGGGACGGCATCACATGCGAAGCACACCCAAAGACTTTGGCGTCTGTCCATTTGTGACCGCGCAGTGGCTGCTCCAGGGCAAGTGGTCGATCGTGATTCTCCACCACCTCAGCGAGGGCAAGCTGCGCTTTGGCGAACTTGAGCGCCGCATGCCCGAGCTTACGCATTCCACGCTCTCCTCGCAGCTCAAGCGGCTGGAGACAGAGGGGCTGGTGCGCCGCGAGGTCTTCCCGGAGGTGCCGCCGCGCGTGGAATACTCGCTCACGCAGGTGGGGGAGGACTTTGTTCCGGTGCTCTCGAGCATTGAGACGTGGGGCGAGGGCTACATCGAGCACCTGCGCAAGGGGGATATCGAGCTGCGATAGGGACGGGGCGAGTGACCATCGCTGGTGCGTGTAGCCGCGATGGTCGCCGGCGCGGCGCTAGTCCTTGGCGCCGAGAAGCCCGCTAACCACGCTCACGATGAGCGCGACAAAGAGCGTGGCCCAGAAGCCCGTGACCACTACGCCCATGCCAAAGACGCTTTCTGCAAGGTTAGACGCGAGCGATACCATAAGCGCGTCGATCACAAACGTGAAAAGCCCCAGCGTGATGATTGTTACGGGAATCGAGAGGATCTGGATGATGGGCTTCACGATTGCGTTCATCACGCAGAGCATGAGCGCAAAGGCCAGGTACGCCGCCCACTGCGGGTGGCCAATCACGTGCGCCGAGGGGACAAGGGCAACCGCGACAAATGACGCTATGGCGGTCGCAAGTACGGACATAAGCGTTCTCATGGCTGCTACCTCGCGTTCCGGGGGCCGGTGTTGGTTGTTCCATGATACCCGAGCCCGCCGCATCCCCGAATCCTGCCGGTACAGGTTCGACGCACGAATGTGTATCGACCTGGGCAGGATACAGCTTCGGGCGCGAACGTGTGGAGAGGGGATACAGATTCGGCGTCCGAATCTGTACCGACCTGCGCGGGATACAGCTTCGGGCGCGAACGTGTGGCGGCGCACAGTGCGAGAATCCCGCACAACCCCCTCGCGACACCCAATACCCCGCGAGACGTCCCCAGCGGTTGGAAAAGCCGTGGACACACCGAGAAGTTCAATTTCTCGCAGTACGCCGTGATGGGCAGTGCTACTCTGTCAATAAATTGAACTTCTCGTTCTAGAAATTGAACTTTTGGGTCCGACGCGTTGATAGCTGAGAAGAGAAATTGAACTTCTTGCACAGCGCTCGGCGGGCACCCGGAAGGGAGGGGTCGTGGAAGACCAGACCCACAAGGACTTCTCGGCACGCCTTGGCCAGGCCATGGACGAGCGCGGCCTGCGTCAGGCAGATCTTGTGCGCATGGCTGCGGCCGATGGCGTCAAGCTGGGAAAGTCGCAGCTCAGCCAGTACCTAAGCGGCAAGACTGAGCCGAGAAAGGCAACGCTCGCCTTTCTCGCCACCGCACTCGGCGTGAGCGCCGAGTGGCTCTCGGGCGAGACCGATGCCGCCGCGCCGCCGGAAACGCGACAAAGGGAAACTCCCTCTGCCTCATCCACCCCCACCAAGAAGAAGGAATCCACCATGCCTCGTCGCCAGTTCAAGAAGTCATCCAAGCTCGATAACGTCCTCTACGACATCCGCGGACCCGTCCTGGACGAGGCGTACCGCATGGAGGACCAGGGCATCCATGTGCTCAAGTTGAACATTGGCAACCCCGCGCCGTTTGGCTTCCGCACGCCGGACGAGGTCGTGAAGGACATGCAGGACCAGCTCACAGAGTGCGAGGGCTACTCCAACAGCCGCGGCCTCTTCTCCGCGCGCAAGGCCATCATGCAGTATGACCAGCTCAAGGGCATCCCCAACGTGGACGTGGAGGACATCTACACGGGCAACGGCGCCTCGGAGCTCATCCAGCTTGCGATGAACGCCTTCATGAACGAGGGCGACGAGATTCTCGTCCCCAGCCCGGACTACCCGCTGTGGACCGCCTGCGCCACGCTGGCTGGCGGCACCGCCGTGCACTACATCTGCGACGAGAAGGCCAACTGGTACCCTGACATCGACGACATCCGCAGCAAGGTCACGCCGCGCACCAAGGGCATCGTTGTGATTAACCCCAACAACCCCACGGGCGCCCTGTACCCGCGCGAAGTGCTGGAGCAAATCGTGGACGTGGCGCGCGAGAACCAGCTGGTCATCTTTGCTGACGAGATCTACGACCGCCTGGTGATGGACGGCAAGCTGCACGTCTCCATCGCGAGCCTTGCCCCGGACCTGTTCTGCATTACGTTCAACGGACTTTCCAAGAGCCACATGGTGGCGGGCTACCGCATTGGCTGGATGAGCCTTTCGGGCAACAAGCGCATCGCGAGGGACCTCATCGACGGCATCAACATGCTGTCCAACATGCGCCTGTGCTCCAACGTGCCGGCGCAGTCCATCGTGCAGACCTGCCTGGGCGGCATTCAGCGTAGCCAGGGCCTTCTCGTCCCCGGAGGGCGCATCTACGAGCAGCGCGAGTACGTCTACGAGCGCCTCTCCAACATGGACGGCGTCACGGTGACCAAGCCCGAGGCCGCGTTCTACATCTTCCCGAGGCTCGATCCGGACAAGTTCCACATCACCGACGACGATCAGTTTGCGCTTGACTTGCTCAAGGACGAGCACGTCCTGATCACTGCAGGCAAGGGCTTCAACTGGGAGAAGCCCGGCTACTTCCGTATTGTCTACCTGCCGCGCAAGCACACGCTGCACGAGGCGATGGACAAGCTCGAAGACTTCCTGAGCTACTACCAGCAGTAGCCGGGGCTGGGGGTAGGCCCCCAGGCCGCTGTGACGAGAGGTTGAATGGGCAATAGCATTCACGTAATAAGCGATTAACGGCAGCGATGACCCAGAGGCAAACCTCCGACATGAGCTCAACGTGCTGCTTAAGCGAGGTGTCCACGGGCTGTACCTCTTTGCGGTGGACGGTGCACTCGAGCATCACCTGTTGGAGATGCAGGCATGAGACAAAGGGACAGTCCCTTTGTCTCATCGGCGGTTGTGGCCGCTACCTGTCCCAGCCGTCGTCCCAGCTGTCGCGCGGGGAGTCGTCCCAGTTCTCGTTGTTAGCGTAGAGGCCGCCTTCGTTGCCGTAGCCCTGAGACGAGCCGCCCTTAGAGAACCCACGTGTGAGGAGCGGGTTTGGCCTGGTGTCCACAAACTCGTCGGGGTCATACGCGGCGCGCTTGCGGCGCTTCTTTCTGCCAAAGATGAGTCCCATGGTGAGCCTTCCGTAACGAGTGAGACAAAGGGACTGTCCCTTTGTCTCATTGCTGAGACAATACCACGCGAGGCCGTGGGGTGGGTGCGCTGCGGTGCCGCAGCCGGCCCCAGCACACAACCGCTATTCCAGCGAGAAGTACGCCCTAAAGCCGCGCGCCGCGTAATAGGAGTCGGCTCCGTTGCAGTAGATGAACGTGCGGTCGTATCGCCTGCTGCCAAAGAGGGCGCCGCCCTGGGCGCGCATGTCTTCCGGAGTCTTGATCCAGCTGCTGGTCTTTGCGTCGAGAGGGTCCAGCTCCTGCATGGCGAGGTAGATCTTCTCGCCCACAAGCTCCAGGCCATTCGACTCCGCCAGCTCGCAGGCGCTGGTTGCCGGCGGGTTACGCTTCCTGCCCAGGCGGGCGGCCCTGTCGTAGCAGACGGACCGGCGTTGCGGGGACTCGGGCGAGAAGTCCGCAACGTAGAGGAGCTCTTGGTAGAGGAGGACGTCCGGCTCACCACCCGTCTCCTCGAGGTAGGCAAGGGCGCGCAGGCGCGCGTCGTCGAGCTGTCGTGCGACGTCTTCCCAGGTAACGCCGGGGTGTCTCTCGGGGTGGCTTTCGAAGCGGGCCTTGAGGGCGTCCATGGGCCTCCTTATTCGAGTGCGGCCAGACGGGCTGAGGCATCAGCCAAAGAGAGACCCATTGCGCCTCACGACGACTCGGCAGGTCATGATGATGGCCGCAAACAACGCGATTACCAGGGCAATCGCAAAAGCGTCCGCCACGGGACTGGGTAGCAGGAGCGAGAACCCCAGAAGCACCACGCACGCACCGGTTGCAGCAAGCCAGCGTCCACTTTCCAGCGCGAGCGCAGGGCGGTCGGCGGCGGGAACGTTCACGTAGTGGTAGCTGTGCAGGAAACGCACGCTGCCGGTGCGCATCTGCCATACGGCAAGCACGAGGACGAGGCCGCCGACAACAGCGCAGACAACGCAGCCGAGAACCGCATTTCCGTCCATGTGATACCTCCTGTTTGCGTGCGGTGGAGTTACCGTGCCTGTTAGCACAAGTATGCACCAATCCCGTTTGGCGTGTGGTTGCTGTTTGGGGTGCCGCTCGCCACATATTCGGACCCGAAGCTGTATCCTGCGCTGGTCGATACAGATTCGGCCGACGAATGTGTAGCGGCTTCTCGCCCATGCCCGGCAAAATAATCCCGCGGGGCGCTATACTAGACTGCGCAAAGGGGAGCTGGGATAACGGCCCGGCTGAGAGGCGGCACCAATGCCGCGACCCATAGAACCTGTCCGGGTAATGCCGGCGTAGGGACCAGAGCGCACAGTTCGGGCACCTACGGAAGACGTGGGTGCCTTTTTGGCACCCGGAAGGGAGGGTGCATGGACTGCTCCGTCGCGATACAGTTCCTGCCCATGGACGCCCAGACCGACGAGGAGGTCTGCCGCGTGGTTGACGCGGTGATCGCCTACATCGACTCGACGGGCGTCGACTACTTTGTTGGCCCGTTCGAGACCGCCATCGAGGCCGACTACGACACCTGCATGGAGATCGTCAAGAACTGCCAGCTCGTGGGTGCCAAGGCGGGCTGCAAGAAGATGGCCACCTACGTGAAGATCGACTACCGCCCCAACGGCGACGTGATGACCACTGAGCACAAGGTGGGCAAGTACCACCCCACCGACACCGAGTTTGTCCAGAAGGCCGAGGAGGTCGCGTAGCCGGTGTCGCGCCAGCAAGACACGCCGAGAAACGCCGCCGAGCCGGCGAGCAGCGCCGCCGCCCCGCGCACCGGGGCGTCCCACGCGCGCCGCGTGCTTACGCCGCTCCTCACGGTGGTGGGGCTTCTCGTGGTGTGGGAGCTCGTCGTTGACCTGGGGCTCATCCCCAACTTCCTGCTCCCCACGCCCGTCCAGGTGGTTCAGGCCCTCGTGAACGACATCTCGCTCATCGTGGGCCACGCGGCAACCACGCTGGTCGAGACGGCCATTGGCCTTCTCATTGGCGTGGCGCTCGGCTTTGCCATCGCGGTGCTCATGGACCGCTTCGAGGGCTTCTACCTGGCCCTCCAGCCGCTCGTGACCATCTCGCAGACCATACCCACCATCGCCATCGCGCCGCTTCTGGTGCTGTGGTTTGGCTACGGCCTGGCTCCCAAGGTGATCCTCATCGTGATCACCACGTTCTTCCCCATCACGGTCTCGCTGATCTCGGGCTTCCGCTCGGTGGACCCCGACGTCATCGACCTCATGCGCACCATGAACGCCTCGCGCTGGCAGATCTTCCGCTACGCCAAGCTGCCCGCCGCGGCCGACCAGTTCTTCAGCGGTCTGCGCATCAGCGCGACCTACGCCATCGTGGGCGCGGTGATCGCCGAGTGGCTCGGCGGCAACCTGGGCTTGGGCGTCTACATGACGCGCGTGCGCAAGTCCTTCTCGTACGACCGCATGTTCGCGGTCATCATTGTCATCTCCGCGCTGTCGCTTGGTCTCATGAAGCTTGTTGACCTGCTGCAGCGCATCTGCATGCCCTGGAAGAGGGCAGAAGGGAACAAACGATAATGCCTTCCAACTCCGTGCTTTCCGGCGGCGTCTCTCGCCGTTCGTTCCTGCGTGGCTCCGTTGCGGCTTCCGCAGCGCTGGCGCTTGCCGGCTGCGGCCAGGCCGCCCAGTCCGCCTCGTCCGACGCCGCGTCGAGCGACTCGTCCAGCGCGAGCGGTTCCAGCGCCTCGAGCGACCTCGCGAAGATCTCCTTTGTGCTTGACTACACGCCCAACACCAACCACACGGGCATCTACGTGGCCAAGTCCAAGGGCTACTTTGCCGATGAGGGGCTGGACGTGGAGATCGTCCAGCCGCCCGAGGACGGCGCTGACGCCCTTATCGGCGCGGGCGGCGCGCAGATGGGCGTCTCGTACCAGGACGTTATGGCCAATAGCCTCTCGTCCGACCAGCCCATGCCCTACACGGCCGTTGCCGCCATCATCCAGCACAACACCTCCGGCATCATGAGCCGCGCGGCCGACGGCATCACCCGCCCCAAGCTCATGGAGAACCACACCTACGCCACGTGGGACATGCCCGTCGAGCAGGCCACCATCAAGGACGTGGTGGAGGCAGACGGCGGCGACTACTCCAAGATCAGCCTGGTGCCCTACAACGTGGACGACGAGGTCTCGGGCCTCAAGGCCAACATGTTCGACACCGTGTGGGTCTACGAGGGCTGGGCGGTTCAGAACGCCAAGGTCCAGAACTACGACGTGAACTATTTCTCGTTCATCTCGATCGACGACGTCTTTGACTACTACACGCCGGTCATCGCCGCCAACGACGACTTTGCCAAGGAGAACCCCGACCAGGTCAAGGCCTTCCTGCGTGCTGTCAAGAAGGGCTACGAGTTCTGCGTCGAGAACCCCAGCGACGCCGCCGACATCCTCTGCGACGCCGTGCCCGAGCTTGACTCGGACCTCGTGCACGCAAGCCAGGACTACCTGGCCACCCAGTACATCGCGGACGCCTCGTCCTGGGGCGTTATCGACGGCGACCGCTGGGCAAAGTTCTACCAGTGGCTGAACGACCAGGGCCTGGTCCAGAATCAGCTTGACGTGAACAAGGGCTACGACCTCTCGTACCTGGAGGCCTAGCGTTGGGCGCAGGCGTTACAGCTGCCGAGAAGGGCGCGGCCACCGGCGCCGGCGACGTGCCGGCGCTCGAGGCGCGCTCGCTCACGCTCTCGTGGGACGGGCGGACCACGGTCGTGGACCGAATCTCGCTCGCCGTTGCTGCGGGCGAGGTCGTGTGCCTGGTGGGCCGCTCCGGCTGCGGCAAGACCACCATCCTGCACGCGCTCTCGGGCCTCACACGGCCGCTTTCCGGCCAGGTGCTGCTCCACGGCGAGGACGTCACCGGCACACCCGGCCGCGTGAGCTACATGCTGCAGAAGGACCTGCTGCTGCCAAGCCGACGCATCATCGACAACGTGTGCCTGCCCATGCTTCTGGCGGGTGTCCCGCGTGCCGAGGCCCGCGCCAAGGCCGAGCCGCTCTTTGAGCGCTTTGGCCTTGCAGACACGGAGGAGAAGTGGCCGGCCGAGCTCTCGGGCGGCATGCGCCAGCGCGCGGCCTTCATGCGCACCTACCTCATGGGGGCAGACGTCACGCTGCTAGACGAGCCTTTCTCTGCGCTTGACGCCATCACGCGCGTGGAGGTGCGTCACTGGTTCTGCGACATGGCCCGCGAGCTAGGGCTCTCCGCCCTGGTGATCACGCACGACGTGGACGAGGCGGTCTCGATGGCGAGTCGCGTCTACGTGCTGGCAGGGCGTCCCTCCGAGGGCGTGCCCAGCCACATTGCCGGCGAGGTGCGCGTGGACCACGGCGCGGCGGGCGAGGGAGACTTTGCCCTCACGCCGGAGTTTCTCGCCGCAAAGCGAGAGGTGCTTGAGCTCCTGGGGTAGGGGAGCGCCAAGAGTAGGGAAGCGGCGCACGTGGCCTGGTGTGGTCGCGTGCGCCGCTTGTGCTTTTCTTGCCCGACGCGCAGATGCGGGGCGGCCTGTGCGGGTACCCCTAGTTGCCGCTGGTGCTGCTCGTGGTGGCACCAGAGCCGGTGGAGCCGCTCGAGCTGCCCGTTCCCTTTGTGGCAGACGTGGAGCCGTTGCCCTTGGTGGAGTCGGTGCTGCTCGAAGAGTTGGACGAATCGCTCGTGCTCGAGGAGTTCGAGCCGCTGTTGGTGCTGGAGTTGGACCCCGTCGAGTTGGTCGTGGAGCTCGAGCCGGAGTTGTTGCTGGAGCTCGAGCTGTTGCTGCTGGAATCGCTGTTCGAGCTGCTGTTTCCGGAGTTAGAGGACGTGCCGGAGTTGCTCGTGGTCGAGTCCGTGGTGCTGCCCGTCGTGTCGGAGTTTGAGCTCGTGTCAGGGGTCTGGGTGGAGTCAGACTCGGCGGACTTCTCGGACTTGTCCGTCTCCTCGGGCTTCTCGGCCTCGGTCTGCTCCTTTGTGGTCTGTGCCTGCTCGGTGGCGGTTGTCTCCTGCGTGCGGCCGGGCGTGGTGCCAATGCCCTTGCCCTGAGTGAGCGCGTTGACGAGAAGCGCCGAGATGAGAACGGCCGCGATTCCTGCCACAACGGACACCACAACGAGGCGTCGCTTGGTGTCGCGGCGCTGGCTCTCGTGCACGGCGCGGCGCAGGCTGGCCGGAGCGATGCGCGTGCCGGAGGGCGCAAACTTGACCTCGGTGTCATCGGCCAAAGATGCCGTGGCTGGCCTGGTTTCGCCTGCCGCGAGGTTCTGGGTTGCTGTTGCGCCTGCCGGGGCCTCGGCGCCCACGGGCTGGTCCGCGTCAACGGGGTGGGGCATGAGCGAGGTCTCGCCTGCGGCGGAGGCGGCGGGCTTCTCGGCCGTAGGAGACTCGTTGGCATCTGTGGCCACGGCGCCCTTGATTGCCTCGGCGGACTTGGAGAAGAGGTTGTTGAGCACCGAGGACGCCACGGTTGCCGCGGCGGCGCCCACAATGGCTCCAATGAGCGAGCCGGCAACGCCTATCTGCGAAGAGAGCGAGAACGACACGCCTGCGGCAAGCGCGCTGGCGAGAATCTGCGCAAACGAGAGGTCGCCAAACACCCCTCCAGCACGCTCGTCCTGCTCGTCCTTCTTGTCCCGCTGGTCATCCGCACCGTTGGCGTACATCTTGGATTCCTGCGCCAAGGCCCATCCCTCCTTCGGTCGCGTCTCCCGCGCGGCCCTACTGTTTTGGGATACCCGAGTATAGGCCGCGGTCAACGCGTTGCGCCCATCCTCACGAATAAGAGACAAGCCTTCTGCCAAACCCGCAGGGGTTTGCGCCGGCCTACCCGCCAGTGTTTTGTAATGCCTGCAGGAATCGCGTTCTTGCAGCGCTTCTAGGGTGTGAAGGTTCTCACATCGGGTATGATTGTCGAAGTACCACATCGTTCAGCTTCCAACAGATGGAGGTCACACTATGCTCGTCAATGCAACCGCAATGCTTCAGAGCGCCGAGAAGGGCCACTATGGTATTGGTGCATTCAACACCAACAACCTTGAGTGGGCCTCTTCCATTCTGGATGCCGGTGAGGAGCTGCAGTCGCCGCTCATCATCCAGTGCACCAGCGGTGCTGCCAAGTGGCAGACTTCCTTTAAGCTCGTCGCCGACATGGTGAAGGACCTCGTCGAGGCCAAGAACATCACCGTGCCCGTTGCCCTTCACCTCGATCACGGCTCCTACGAGGCCGCCCTTGAGTGCATCGACGCCGGCTTCACCTCCGTCATGTACGACGGCTCGCACGAGAAGGACTTCGAGACCAACCTTGCCCACACCGCCGAGATCGTGAAGCTTGCCCACAACAAGGGCATCTCCGTCGAGGCTGAGGTCGGTGGAATTGGTGGCACCGAGGACGGCGTGACCGCCAAGGGCGAGCTGGCCGACCCCGAGCAGTGCAAGGCCATCGCCGACCTGGGCGTTGACTTCCTGGCCTGCGGCATTGGCAACATCCACGGCATCTATCCCGTCAACTGGGAGGGCCTGTCCTTCGACCGCCTGCAGGAGATCAAGGCCAAGACGGGCGACCTGCCGCTCGTCCTCCACGGCGGCACCGGCATCCCCGTTGAGCAGGTGAAGAAGGCCATCTCGCTGGGCATCTCCAAGATCAACGTCAACACCGACCTCCAGCTTGTCTTTGCGGCTGCTACCCGCAAGTACATCGAGGAGGGCCTCGACCAGCAGGGCAAGGGCTACGATCCCCGCAAGCTTCTCAAGCCCGGTCGCGAGGCCATCAAGGAGCGCACCGAGGAGCTCATCAAGGAGTTTGGCTCCGACGGCAAGGGCTGGAACTAACAGTTCCTCGCCGCGAGGGGCAGCGCAAGCGCTTCTCGCCGCATAGTGTTGCTGAGGCCCGTCCGGCTTGTGAACTGCGCCCCAAAAACTTGGACGCGATAAATCATAGCCGCTAGGCGGCCCCCCGAAGGGCCTGGTC